>Ga0154004_1000001_pt1 | contig 219378 bp, 191 predicted proteins | sample TSFL088MetaG_FD_104727 | JGI IMG/M metagenome (GOLD analysis project Ga0154004, IMG submission 104727) | Attine ant fungus gardens microbial communities from Florida, USA - TSFL088 MetaG | ecosystem: Host-associated > Fungi > Mycelium > Unclassified | place: USA: Florida, Lake Talquin State... | reverse complement strand
TGGTCGGCGACATTTGGAAGGATTCTGAAAATTATAGCAGATCAGAAAACGCGGTCCAGCTGCAACGCGATACATTCCGAATGAACCCCACCTTTTATTATAGCAGATCAGAAAACGCGGTCCAGCTGCAACGCCTTTTCGGCAATACTATAAAGCCGTTAAATTATAGCAGATCAGAAAACGCGGTCCAGCTGCAACTTGTAGAGGAAACCCTGGTTGCCCTTGTCGATTATAGCAGATCAGAAAACGCGGTCCAGCTGCAACCTGGCAACGTTGCACAGATGGGTAATGTTGATTATAGCAGATCAGAAAACGCGGTCCAGCTGCAACTTTATTCCACCTTTTATTCGTGCGTCCCGCATTATAGCAGATCAGAAAACGCGGTCCAGCTGCAACCGGACCCGGATCCGCGAGAGTTCGTGCGATATTATAGCAGATCAGAAAACGCGGTCCAGCTGCAACTGCGGCCTGATAATATAGCTTTTTATATAGATTATAGCAGATCAGAAAACGCGGTCCAGCTGCAACAAGGCCTTCGACTACTTGGACTCGCTCGAGATTATAGCAGATCAGAAAACGCGGTCCAGCTGCAACATAATAGCGCAGCGGGTACCGGAGGTGATAATTATAGCAGATCAGAAAACGCGGTCCAGCTGCAACTCGTCGGCGACATTTGGAAGGATTCTGAAAATTATAGCAGATCAGAAAACGCGGTCCAGCTGCAACAGCCGGCTGCTTTGGGATAATTTTGAAAAAATTATAGCAGATCAGAAAACGCGGTCCAGCTGCAACTAATGAATTTCCGGCGTTGTCACTGACCCAATTATAGCAGATCAGAAAACGCGGTCCAGCTGCAACTTTTGATTAATTATGACAAGGTGTTTAAAAATTATAGCAGATCAGAAAACGCGGTCCAGCTGCAACCGTGTGAATAAAAGTCCTTTATCAATATAAATTATAGCAGATCAGAAAACGCGGTCCAGCTGCAACGTTTTAGTTCTTACATAAATCTCTTTATTTATTATAGCAGATCAGAAAACGCGGTCCAGCTGCAACCAACCCCTCGTCCAAAAGTTTAAGTCATCAATTATAGCAGATCAGAAAACGCGGTCCAGCTGCAACTATACTATTAACAACATTACTTTTTCTTAAATTATAGCAGATCAGAAAACGCGGTCCAGCTGCAACGGTATGCTCGAAACAATATATGTATTGTTTTATTATAGCAGATCAGAAAACGCGGTCCAGCTGCAACTAAAAATTCATAAAGAGAAAATTGAAACAAATTATAGCAGATCAGAAAACGCGGTCCAGCTGCAACAATATTCTCCATTTGAAATAAAAACAGATCATTATAGCAGATCAGAAAACGCGGTCCAGCTGCAACAAATTGGAAAATGGGGACACTCTTTATATAATTATAGCAGATCAGAAAACGCGGTCCAGCTGCAACTTAAGGGAGAGGGAAATGATTATAAATGAAATTATAGCAGATCAGAAAACGCGGTCCAGCTGCAACCAATGTTGATATTTTGCGCCGTCTTGCCGAATTATAGCAGATCAGAAAACGCGGTCCAGCTGCAACTAGCAAATCCTTGAATTCATATCCGCTATCATTATAGCAGATCAGAAAACGCGGTCCAGCTGCAACAAATTAATTTATATAGATAAATTTTCTTGCATTATAGCAGATCAGAAAACGCGGTCCAGCTGCAACTATTGGCTCAAATGAATTATTTTATCATTAATTATAGCAGATCAGAAAACGCGGTCCAGCTGCAACCAGCACATACCCAGTTCAAATTTCATCACGATTATAGCAGATCAGAAAACGCGGTCCAGCTGCAACCTGAAATGACTGAAACATCGGTTTTTATATATTATAGCAGATCAGAAAACGCGGTCCAGCTGCAACTTGACCCCTTTTAAATACTGATTGATTGCTTATTATAGCAGATCAGAAAACGCGGTCCAGCTGCAACGGTAATAAACGCACAAAAATTTCAGACCCATTATAGCAGATCAGAAAACGCGGTCCAGCTGCAACCTCGGAAAGCTCTGGCCTTATGGCTACTCGATTATAGCAGATCAGAAAACGCGGTCCAGCTGCAACGCCGGTCCTGAATTCGACCAGTTCCAGTTGATTATAGCAGATCAGAAAACGCGGTCCAGCTGCAACCCCCCGCAACAACACTGCTCTTCGCAATTGATTATAGCAGATCAGAAAACGCGGTCCAGCTGCAACCAGTATTATCCTGACTGATATTTTTCTCCAATTATAGCAGATCAGAAAACGCGGTCCAGCTGCAACCGCAATTCACTGAATACAATATAACAAAAGATTATAGCAGATCAGAAAACGCGGTCCAGCTGCAACTAAAAAATTGAAATCATTTATGCGTGAATAATTATAGCAGATCAGAAAACGCGGTCCAGCTGCAACAATACCCGGCCGTTTATCCGTTCAATCAGAATTATAGCAGATCAGAAAACGCGGTCCAGCTGCAACTTTTACTGCAACAGTGCACGGGTCGGTGAAATTATAGCAGATCAGAAAACGCGGTCCAGCTGCAACAGAAAAAAGGAAACCTCGCCTGTTGTCGCCATTATAGCAGATCAGAAAACGCGGTCCAGCTGCAACAGGTCATCCGAATACACCGAATTTTCCATAGATTATAGCAGATCAGAAAACGCGGTCCAGCTGCAACGGCAATGCATATGCATTATAAATATGCATAATTATAGCAGATCAGAAAACGCGGTCCAGCTATGGCAAAATGGTGCACCCGACAGAATTCGAATCTGTGACCTCTGCCTTCGGAGGGCAGCGCTCTATCCAACTGAGCTACGGGTGCGCGGGAGTTGGAATTCTCCAACCTGGGGTGCTTTCTAACTGATCAAAACCGATGCTTCAATCATGAAATGCGCTATGAGAGAGGATTCTGTGAAAATATTTTAAATAATAGCTTTCAAGATAAATTCTGCATTTATAGCCAGTATATTTTTATATCGGTTTGTAAAGGCAGATAAACTACATGCCTTGTGCAAGGGCTTTTTATGAGCCGGTAATTATTACCAATGTGACAGAAAAAATATTAATAGTCCAAGAGGTTGCTCTCCGCAAGGATAAAGGTGATGTTATCTATGATGCTAGGGATGTGGTGCTCCGGGAGGGAGATGTCGGAATATGGTATGGTTGGTGTCAATATGGGTTTGATCTCGACAGATGAGGCATCATTCGATGGTGTAAAGCTTTCCGGGCTTGGCTGTGAAGGTTCACATTTCGGTATTGATGGGTTTTTGGAATTCAAATATATCTGCACAGGCAGTGTAAAATAATTTTATTTCCTTAATAGGTTCTATGCAAAAGGGCGTGTGGCATAAATAAAACCAGCCTATATGCGGCAAGACGAACTGTTTGAATCCGCGTGCCACGATTTTATGGTTTGTTTTGATATTTACAGATATATGAGAAACAGGGAATAGTTTATGCAAGCGGTGTAAAGAGAGCTTCGGATTCAAGCGCGTTTTCCAGCAGCTCTTCATAATATTGCCGGGAAATTTCAATTGCACCGAAACGCTTCAGATGTGCGGTAGTAAATTGTGTGTCAAGCAAAACAAATCCCTGATTATGCAGGCGGTATACAAGTGCAGCAAGACAAACCTTTGATGCATCCCGCTCGTATGAGAACATGCTTTCACCGAAAAAAGCTCGTCCTAGTGTAATGCCATACAAACCACCAACCAGCTTGTCATTGCGCCAGGCTTCAACCGTGTGGCAATGGCCAAGTTCGTAAAGTTTCTTGCATGCCTGTCGGATTGGTTTGTTTATCCAGGTTGACGGGCGGTTTTCCTTTGTTTCGGCACAGCCTTCAATGATACCGTCAAAATTTGTATCAAAACGGATATCAAAATGTTTTTGTCGGATAGTTTTTGCCAGAGAACGGGGGACGTGAAAGTTTTCAATCGGAATAATACCCCGCTTTTCAGGCCGAATCCAGAACACTTCCGGATCTGATGCATCATCCGCCATTGGAAATATGCCTTGTGCATAGGCTTTAAGTAAAAGTGCCGGATCAATGATCTCTATATCCGACACCATGTTCTTATGATCCGTCGTTTGATTTTCCAGCAAGATAATTTTCCAGCCAGTGAATATCATAATTACCGTTGGCAATATCCGCGTTTTCGATCAAATGCTGAAAAAGCGGCAGTGTTGTCTTGACACCATCAACAACAAATTCATCAAGAGCACGTCTGAGACGCATCATGCATTCTGTCCTGTTTCGCCCATGTACAATCAGTTTGCCGATAAGGCTATCATAATAAGGAGGGATACGATAACCCGAATAAACACCGGAATCAACACGCACACCAAGACCGCCGGGTGTATGGAAGTGGGTGATCAGGCCGGGTGAGGGAGTGAAATTTACCGGATCCTCGGCATTGATACGGCATTCAATCGCATGGCCGGAAAAACGAACTTTATCCTGTGTGACAGAAAGCCCATCACCTGAAGCAATACGAATCTGTTCATGCACAAGATCAATGCCGGTGATCGCTTCTGTAACCGGATGCTCAACCTGTAGGCGAGTGTTCATTTCAATGAAATAAAATTTACCGTTTTCATAAAGAAATTCAATAGTTCCTGCACCGCGATAGCCAAGCCGGGCACAGGCATCGGCAACAGTCTTTCCAATTTTCTTGCGCTCTTCCTCATTCAGTGCCGGTGAATTTGCCTCTTCCCATATCTTCTGGTGGCGCCGTTGCAGCGAACAATCGCGCTCACCGAGATGAACGGCATTGCCTGCACCATCTCCCATCACCTGTACTTCAATATGGCGCGGCTTTTCAAGATATTTCTCAATGTAAACGGCATCATCGCCAAAAGCTGCGTCAGCTTCTGAACGAGCTGCCGAAAGGGCAACCGGCAATTCTTCCACTGTCCAAACAATTTTCATACCGCGACCGCCGCCGCCTGCTGAAGCCTTTATAATAACCGGAAAACCGATCTTGCTGGCAATCTTTCTGGCTTCCGTATCATCCATTATCGCCCTTTCCGAGCCAGGAACAACCGGTATGCCAAGCTGTTTTGCCGTTTTCTTGGCCTCGATCTTGTCGCCCATGATGCGAATATGTGCTGCTGTGGGGCCGATAAAGGTAATACCGTGGGCTTCCAGTATTTCTGCAAATTTGGCATTCTCTGAAAGAAAACCATATCCGGGATGAATGGCATCTGCTCCGGTAATTTCACAAGCGGCAACAATCTGATGCATGTTCAGATAGCTGTCGCGTGATGGCGGTGGGCCAATGCAAACACTTTCATCAGCAAGGCGGACATGCATGGCATCAGCATCAGCCGTTGAATGAACTGCAACGGTTTTTATTCCAAGCTCTTTACATGCCCGCAAAACACGAAGCGCAATCTCACCGCGATTGGCAATAAGAATTTTTTGGATCATTGGCATGCTGCCCATTTTATTCGACGATGACCAGAGGTTCACCGAATTCAACCGGCTGTGTATCCGCAACCAGAATAGCCTTGACAACACCTGAACGCGGTGAAGGTATCTGGTTCATGGTTTTCATCGCCTCAACAATAAGAAGGGTCTGCCCTTCGCTTACTCTCTGTCCGACTTCAACAAATGCGCGCGCGCCGGGTGCCGGAGCAAGATATGCTGTACCAACCATCGGTGATGTGATGGCATTTTTCATATTGTCTTCTGCCTTGGCAGTAGCTGGTGCTGTACCACCGGCAGGAACCGGTGCAGCTGGTTGTGGTGTGTAAATTGCCTGAATCGATGGTGCCACGCCAATGGTACGTGAAACACGGATACGTAAATCATTCTGTTCAACCTCAATATCAGAAAGGTTGGTATCATTCAGAATTTCAGCCAGATTACGGATAAGATCCGTATTAATACTGGTATTTTTATCCGTGTTTTTTGCTGTCATTTATGTCTAGCTCCTTGATTTCAGGTCTTTTTTCTTTGCGGCATCAAATAATAGATCAATCTGCCGGCATCTTTCTTTATTCATAAAAGGGGCCTGCTCAAACAACACCTGGAAAACCGGTTCTGTTCCCTGTTTCTTATCATTTTCCTTTTTTACGCTCTTCTTTAATAATTGCAACAAGGTCATTATCTGTAACCGCTCCAGGAATGACCTGGGTGCCAACAATATAGGAAGGCGTATAATTGATACCGAGCTTATAGGCAATTTCAGCATTATTTACTAGTGGATCCTGAAGGGCCTTGTCCTGCATCGCTGTGCGCAGTTTTTCCTCATCTCCTCCCAGTGAGCGGGCAATTTCCATTACGCTTTTTTCTGTTGCCCGGCCATTATAGGTCATTAGTTTTTCATGCAACGACAGATATTTTTCCGGCATAAGTTTTCGGAAAGCACGGGCAATCAGATGGGCCTGAACGGAATCCTGCCCCAAAATCGGATAGTCCTTCATGACGAACCGTAATTCGGGATCAGTTTTAATGAGTGCCTGTATGCCAGGGAAGGAACGTTTGCAATAACCGCAGTTATAATCATAAAATTCAACGACAGTCACATCTCCGTTAGGATTACCAAGAACTGCATCATCCGGTGAATAAAATAGGTTTTTGGTGGAATTTTTAATTGTTTCTGCCTGATTTTTCTGGTTTTCTGCTATTTGCTGTGCATTTTTTATATTCAAGGCTTCCTGCATCTCAAAGATGATTTCGGGATTCTCAAGAAGATACTTTCTGATAATGCTGCGGATGCTGTCGTCCTCCAGCGACTCGACTGAAAGTTGATCTCGCAATTTGCTCAGAAACAGCGGATCATCCAGAATTGTTTTTTTTATTTCCTCAATTGTAGGGTTGGCAAATGCTGACTGTGAAATGCAAGGGGAAAGCGTTGCAAGCAGAGTGGTAAATGCCAGTCTACGCAAGAGAAGTCCGTTCTTTTTGAAAAAAATTTTCATAATTATCCCGTTTTCCATAAATATTCAGCAGGCGCTGCACGCCGTTCAGACTATTTTTTCAATGCTTTGCCTTTTCTGTTGTGCTCAGAATATCTTGTGCCCGCAGCCAATCGGAAGAGTTTGGCTTCAATTTTTTTTGAGCGCGAACCGCAAAAATACGAGCTTGCGTATAATCGCCACTGTAATAGTGCATATCGGCTGTTGCAAGATCAGCCAGGCCGATTTGTCCCTGGCGTCCATAAGCCATGGCAAGAAAGCTGTAGGCAGGGGCATATGCAGGTTCACTTTTTATACCGCTTTTGATTTCGTTGACAGCAAGGCTGATATTATTGCTGTTATTGGTTAGCAGCAGTGCCCGGCCATAGCTGATACGGATCTGGCTTGATTTACGTGTGTCCAGCATTGCCGCTTTTTTATAGGCCTGGGCGGCAGCCGCAGGGTCATTTGCCCGAATAAGTGCATCGCCCAGCAATTCCTGGAAATAAGCATTGTCCGGTTGGTCGTTTACCAGCAAGCGGACTTTGGCAAGAGCAGTCTTGGGAGAGCTGTTTTCAATTGCTGTAATCGCTTCACCATAACGGGCAGGCAGTCCATGCGGGTTGGAAGAAAACATGCGGCGCAGCATGCTGAAGTTACCTGTATTGACTGCAATTTTTGCCCGGGCCATATCATGGCGCTGCTGTAATGCAGGTGAGTCTTTTTTATCAAAATAAGGGCTTTTTCTGGCAAGTGTCTCCAGTGCTGCGATACGTTCGCGCGGTAGCGGGTGACTGATGCGGTAGGGATCAATTCGTGTACCTGAAAGAGAGAGCGCGCTTGAGAAACGCTCAAATGTTTTCAGCATTCCTTTAGCGGACTGTCCGGTTCTGTTGAGATATGTGATTGCCGAGCGGTCAGCAGCCGCTTCCTCGCTGCGTTGATAGCTCATCAGTGTGCGCATGGCAATTTCCCCGCTTCCGGCAGCAATACCACCTGCCGCACCTGCTGCGCTGTTGCCGCCGGCAATTCCTGTGCCCAGTCCGACAAGCATGCCGATAACGGCGAGGTTTTGCGCATGTTTGAGCTGTTCACGCAGGCGGTATTGGTGGCCGCCGGCAAGATGGCCTGTTTCATGGGCGATAACACCGATAACTTCATTTGGCGTTTCTGCTTGCATCAAGGTGCCAATGTTGATAAAAATACGCTGTCCGTCAACAAAAGCGTTGAAACTTTGATCATTGACCAGAATAACCTGAATGTTGGAATGTATATTGGCAGCCTGCAGGATAGGTTTTGTGTAGTCAGAGACGAGCGTTTCAATTTCCGCGTCACGGATGAGGGGGACTGCGCGGTTTTCAGCTCGGGCAATGCCTGTAAAGAAGGGCTGTATGGCAAACATCGTTGCCAGCACCATGCCCGGCAGGTTTGACATCTGCTTTTTTACAGAAAGAGACTTTTCTGATAGCGATGCTGAGAACGATTTTCGCATTATTTGCCGCCTTCCCAAAAAATAAAGCCTGAAATAATCTGTTATCTCTGGATTTTTATTGCATTGCAAATTAGCTGAAAAAATGGCCCGCCAGGCATTTTTCTGTCATGATATACATGATTGTCCATGTATCCACTTCATAGTCTTGTCGTTGCGGATGAAATAGGTAATGAGAATTACTATTGTAAAGAACTGCAATTTGGCGAGTTAAAGCGGCATTCAGACTGTACAGATATAAGACTATTGGACGTAAGTTATTACATAATCAGGGAGCTTGCTTTAAACAGGTTAAGGAATGGTTTGATATAATCAAGAAAATGTGGTGGGGCGGTAAACCTTTTGATTAGAATAGCCAATATTTCAAATTGAAAAAATATACAGTCTGCATTTTGCCCGGTTATGTGTCGGACGACACGTTAGGAAGTGCAGGGATATTTTCGCTATTACGGACAGGAGAAAGCGAATTGGGTAACAGGAGATCAGATTATCGCATTATTAATTGATAATTTGAAATGTGGTATGTAGAAGAACAGAAATAATATCGCTTTAAATTTTCAGCAGGGTGTAGCGGTTTTTCTGCTGATGGCGCGGAGAAGTATTTACAGCGCTGATATTTTTTAATTATTCTGATTTCAGGGATAAAATTTTACATCTGGAAAACGAGGGTCGAGAGAGAATTTTAATCTGTAGTGTAAGGATGGTATTTATTTTTATATGAAAAATAAATTATTTTTTAATTATGAAATATTCTTGTAAGCTTTTAAATATCTTTGCAGGTGATATTTTCTGGTGAAAAAATACATCACAACAGATAAGAGTGCATAAAAATATGCCAAGTATAAAAAATTTTGGAAGCAATAAATCGCCTGAGTCCAGAGGTTGTTGGAATCTGAATCATTTTTCTATTGCGCCTATGCAGGATTGGACAGACCGGCACTGCCGTTTTTTTCATCGTCAATTGACGAAGAGAGCATTGCTTTATAGCGAAATGGTTGTTGCTGATGCAGCAATTCATGGTAATCAGCAGAGATTGCTGACATTTTCAGAGACAGAACATCCGGTGGCTTTGCAGCTTGGAGGTTCTGATTTTCACAAACTGGCTGAAGCTGCGCGTATTGGCGCGGATTTCGGTTATGATGAAATTAACCTCAATGTTGGCTGCCCGTCCATGCGGGTTCAATCTGGCGCGTTCGGAGCCTGTCTTATGCAGTCGCCAGAGGTGGTTGCTCGTGCTGTAGAGGCAATGAAAAAAGCTGTTTCCATTCCTGTTACCGTGAAATGCCGCATCGGTGTGGATGAACAGGACAGCGAAACGGCCTTGGATATATTTGGCGGATATGTTCTGCAACAGGGCGCTGATGCCATCTGGATTCATGCCCGCAAGGTATGGCTTAAAGGTTTATCGCCCAGGGAAAACCGTGAAATTCCACCGCTTGACTATCAGCGGGTCTATCGTTTCAAGCGGAAAAATTCCGGTGTATTTGTCGGAATAAACGGGGGTATCCAGTCATTGGATAAGGCAGCCAGCCACCTTGAACATGTTGATGGTGTGATGATGGGAAGGGCAGCCTATCATAATCCGCTTTTGCTTGCTGATGTGGATCAGCGTATTTATGGCGGGCAGGCAAAAGAACCCGATTATACCGCATTGATTGACAGAATGGCCGCTTATATTGATGCCCATATCCACAGTGGTGGCCGTGTGTCGCATGTAACGCGGCATATGATCGGGCTTTTTCAGGGCTTTGCCGGTGCGCGGCGCTGGCGGCAGATATTATCAACAGAGGCGAATACCTGTGATGCGACATCTGCTGTTTTATACAGGGCTTTTGCTGCGGTGTTTCCGCCGCAAGTTTGATATGCTGGCAGGGATGGGCATTTATCAGTCAGACAGGATCAGTTGATCACCATGTACAGTATGGCCTGAGAGCCGGTTTAAAAAGCTCATGCCGATAAGGTTGGTGTTTGTCGTGTCAGTCCGGGTAACCAGGGCATAAATGTTCTTGCGTGCAATGTTTCCGATCTGCAACGAATCAAGTACAACCGGTGCCGCCCGGGTTTCGCCATTTGCTGTATTGACAGGGATAAAATAGTTCAGTTTCCGGGTGTCAATGCCGATCCGTTGTGCATCGGCAGAGGAAAGGATAACACTGGAAGCACTGGTATCAATCATGAAATGCACCGGCTGGTTATTGACAAGTGCTTTGGTTTCAAAATGATCGTTCATGGTCTGGCTGAGCGTGACAGTCGGCTTATCGTTCTGATGGGAAGAAATCAGGCTTGCAGGAATCATTCCTGCCGTTAGCCAGTGTGCCATATCCTGAAGTTCGTAACGGTTGTTATAGCCGGTCATCAGGGCAAAAATAATGGCAAGCCAGATAAAGAGATTGCGTATCAGATGAGTAAACCGGATGCCGGAGCCAAGTACGCCGGAAGCAGCAACAAGGCAGATAATGCCAAAATAGGCTGTATTGGCAATCTGGTCGCCGCTGACGGAATCTGAAGAGCTGAATTCCACCAGAACGACGATAAGAAGAAGAAGAACAATTCCCGATACAGCCGGCCAGAAGTAACGCATGACATTTTCCTGTGCTTGATTATTTATGTTCAGAAATGTGCAGCCAGACTGGCAAGAAGAGCAATCGTGCTGATTTGTTGCATTGCTCCGATTGTATCCCCCGTATAGCCGCTGATTTTGTTCCGGCATAACCTGCTGAATGCATAAACGCAGAGGATAATAAAACATACAGCAATAATAAAGCCCAAAAAACCCTTGGCAGGGATAACCGGAACAGCAAAAATAACAAGCGAGACAATGGCTGCAAAAAATCCGGCCTGTTTATCAGGCTCTCCAACCGTGGCTGCGGTGCCATTGCCTTTGGCAATCGGCAACGAACACCAGAACCACACCATAACGCCTCGACTTGCTGCCTCAACGGCAATCAGAATAAAGAAAGCTGCCCATAAACCAGACCCGGTCATGATATCCGCCAGCAGAATAATACGCAGACTGATGGCAAAAACAAGCGCCAGCCCGCCAAAAACACCAATTTGCGAATTTTTCATAATGGCGAGACGTTCTTCCGAAGTTTTCAGCGCCCAGAAGGCATCGGCAACATCACTTAAACCATCCTCATGCAGGGCGCCGGTTAAAATCACAAGTACAAGCACCGCAAAGGATGCTGCCGCAAGAGGAGAAAAGCCGAGAATGGCTGCAACAAGCAGAACCACAGCTGCGATAAAACCGATAATGCAGCCTGCAAAGGGAAAGGCATAGGCATCTGCACTGATCTGACTGTTGTTTTCAAACCATTTTTTATCAAGAGGTAACCGGGTCAGAAAACCAAGGCCACGCACCGTGGAATACAAAATACGGATTGCGGAATCATTCATCTGGGTCACCGGTTGTTTGTTCTTTGAAATCTTTGCCAAAATGCTTATAAAGCCGCTATAAGGAGATTCTATCCCATACAATTCCATGAAAACGAAAATTGCTTCCCCGATTAATAATACAGTATGTTAAATTGTTTAAGCATTTCTGTATAAACCGGAATGGTTCAGTGGTTTTCTGCAACCCGGAACACCCCCATTATTTCAATAAACAATGGATGTGTTCCGGTTTCTTTGTTTATCGCATTATCCTACGCAAAAATGTGTACATTTTTGCTGGGAATGCTCTGGCAGGATGTTATTCCCATGAATGTGCTTGGCCGCCCTTTTGATGATTTTCGCGCGCTCCTTCACAATCTTCCTCAACCGGATGAAACAGCACTTGCTGCTGCGCGGGTGCGGCAGGAAAAGCTGGTAAAACCGCAAGGGGCACTTGGCAGGCTGGAAGACATCGCCATTTGGCTTGCCGGGTGGAGGGGGCAGGAAAAACCGCTTGTAACCCGGCCACTGGTTGCGATTTTTGCAGGCAATCATGGTGTTACCGATGAAAATGTAACGCCTTTTCCCCGTCAGGTCACACAGCAGATGGTTGATAATTTTGCTGCTGGCGGGGCAGCTATAAACCAGATGTGCATTATCAATGATCTGGGCCTGAAGATTTATGATCTGGCTCTTGAATATCCGACAATGAATATCAGCAAGAATGCCGCCATGGATGAGCACGGCTGTGCCGCAACCATGGCATTTGGCATGGAAGTCATTGCAGGGGGAACGGATCTTGTCTGCCTGGGTGAAATGGGCATTGGCAATACCACAGTTGCATCTGCATTGGCGTTTGGGCTTTTTGGTGGTGAAGCTGAAGACTGGGTCGGGCCGGGCACCGGGTCAACAGGTGCATATTTTAATCGCAAACTTGAAACCGTACGCAAGGCAGTGGCCTTGCATAGCGCTCATCTGGATGATCCCTTTGAAGCATTGCGCCGACTGGGCGGGCGCGAATTTGCCGCTGTCACCGGAGCAATATTAGCGGCACGCATGGAGAAAATTCCCGTTATCCTGGATGGTTTTGCCGTGACAGCAGCAGCAGCTGTTCTGTTCAAGGCCCATCCGGGTGCATTAGATCATTGTCTTGTCGGCCATGTTTCTGCCGAGCCGGGCCACCGCAGGTTACTTGAAAAGCTTGGGAAAGAGCCATTGCTGGATTTTGGTATGCGGCTGGGTGAGGGGACCGGCGCTGCCCTGGCCGCCGGCATTGTCAAGTCCGCTGCCCTGTGCCATGCACAAATGGCGACATTTGAGCAGGCCGGTATTGATAACAGGGAAGGCCATTAATCTGTTCCTTGTTATCCGGCTGGTGGCAGTATGAACAGACAGTTTCAGGCCGGAGCACAGTATATTTCAATAACATTAATTAACTGCAACGCAGATGCAGCAAAACAAAAAGCGGAAACTGTACAGGAAATGGCAAACTGCTCCAGAGTTATTCCGGTTTACCATTTTCCTTCTCAATAATCATGTAATCAAGCGGCAGTTGGGTTGTATATTTTATCTGCTCCATGGCAAAGGACGAAGAAACATCGCAGATTTCGATTTTGCTGATGAGCTTTTTGTAAAATACATCATAAGCAGCAATATCAGGCACGACAATGCGCAGCAGATAATCAACATTGCCGCCCATACGGTAAAATTCAACAATTTCAGGAAACTCTCTGGCAACTTCAGAGAAACGCTTCAGCCATTCGTTGTTGTGCGAACTGGTGCGGATTGAAACGAACACGGTAACGCAGGTATTGACCTGCCGGGGATCAAGGATAGCAACCCGGCGCTTGATGACGCCGTCTTCCTCCAGTTTCTGGATACGCCGCCAGCACGGTGTTGTTGAGAGACCAACCTTTTTGGCAATATCGGCAACTGCCAATGTTGCATCCTCCTGCAACAGGCGGAGAATTTTACGATCAAGACGGTCCATGCGCAGTTCCCCCGAAGAATGATTTTTATCATTCGCTGTTTTTTGCAGTTTATTAAAAAAAAGATACTCTTAACAAGAGTATTCGGAAAATAATTCTACTAAAACTGCAAAACGGAAGGCAGAAGCTGCTTTCGGGGTAATTTACTGTTTGATCAAGAGATGTACTCCTGTACAAGCTTTTTCAGAACTGGCAGCAGTTCTTCTGAAAACCACGGATTCTTTTTAAGCCAGCCGGTATTGCGCCACGAAGGATGGGGAAGCGGCAGGACATGATAACCGCGCGGCTGTTTTATGGCGAGGATTTCACTCCAGTTCCCGACCATTTCTGTCAGTGTTTTTCCACAGTTGCCTATAATATGCCAGCGTTGTGCATAGTGGCCGATGGCAAGAACCAGCCTGAGCTGGGGCATTGCCGTGAAAACCGCTTTATGCCAGCAGGAGGCACATTCACGCCGGGGGGGCAAATCGCTGCCTTTTACGTCATAGCCAGGAAAACAGAAGCCCATTGGCACAATAGCGAAATATTCGGGATTGTAAAAAATATCCCGGGTAATACCCATCCATTCACGCAGACGGTTGCCGGAGGGGTCATTGAAGGGAATGCCGGTTTCATGAACACGCAACCCGGGAGCCTGTCCGGCAATGGCAATTTGTGCATTTGATGACAGGATGCAGACGGGTCTTGGTTCATGCCCAAGCGGCGGTAAAAAACAGGGTGTATCACGACAAACCCGGCAGGCAGCAATTTTGCGCCGTAACTCTGAAATTGTCTGAACGGATATGGTGTCAACAAACACGGCGGGCCTTTCATTGTCTTGTGGCAGGACAGTTTTATCCGGCTGCATAATAATATTCCAGCGTAGCCTGTTTTCGTATAGAATATACTCTATTACCAATTCTTCAAGTTGTCTTGCATCTGCTTTGCGTTTAAAATAATGTCATTAACATGCGCGGTTCTCCGGATTACTGTCAGTCCGGTCAACCGGACTTCTCATGATCCAGAGCTTTGTTTCATCACATTTTCGGGCGGACTGGATCAGGATCAGAAAACAGCCCGCCAGGCTGTGTTTTCTCTACAGGAACATTTCACACTTTTTCTGAAAAATGCTCTAGCGCGGATGGGCGCGCCGCCAGTCACGCGGGCGCTGAACATTCCATTGCCACATGCCGCGTTTATGCTTGCGTGCTTCTTGCTCCTCTAATGGATAACTGCTGTAACTCACAGCCCAGCCATCCAGAACCATAGTGCGGTTAAGATCAATTTCCCCCGCAAAGCAATGTCCTAGAATACGGTTGTATTGATCTTTCTCGATCCATCTGCATTTTACCCATCGGTTGCCGATAAGATGGCGCAGATAGTCTGTGGATTGTTGGCCGCAAGCAAATTGCCTGCCATCCTTCTCGCAATATTGGTGAAGTTCCGGTGCATCTATGCCAACAATACGGATGCGTTGCCCATTGATATGGATTGAATCTCCGTCGCTGATTCCTGCCCGTCCTTCAATATTATTGACCGGTGCAGCTGTTTTCATGGTATGTTTATTTTGTTGCCATATCAGATAACCGGCAATGGCGATGGCCAGAAGGGCTACCAGAATATCCGCGATTTTGATTCCCTGTCTTTTCCGGGAGTGCTTGCTGCGATGCAGGAGGTATCTGTTGCGGCAGTTATACGGTTTCATAGCTGTTGCCTGGATTGTTATATCATGTAATCGGTGTCATGATATTTTTTCTGTAGGCGTCCCGGGATTGCAGCTGCCGGTACCAGTCTTCAACCTTTGCAAATCTTTTCTGCCGCGTAATCGCAATGCTGTAATAATAATAGACAAATACGCCGGGTATGATATCACCGATACCGAAATTCTCACCCGACAGCCAGGTTTTTTGGACAAGCCCTGCTTCCAGTACGGCAAGCCCGTCCTCAAAATCCTGTATGCCTCGGGTGAGCTGGGCGCTGTCGCGTTTATCTTGCGGCCAGCGGATGGCATTGTAAAGAATTTGCTGAAATGGTTTGAAAATCGTGCTTGTTGTCCAGTCCATCCATTTTTCCGCCTGGGCACGCCTGCCGCAATCAGCAATCCAGAGAGTGTCATGCCCGTAGCGGGCAGCAAGATAGCGCACAATAGTATTGGATTCCCACAAGACGAGATTACCGTCCTTGAGTGTCGGGACAAGGCCGTTAGGGTTAAGTGCGTGATATTTTTCGTCATCAAGACCGCCGAATTTGCCGCCAAGCGGAATGAGGCGGTAATCAAGGGCCAGTTCATCCAGGGTCCACAGCACTTTTTTGACATTTGAAGAATTAGGACGCCCCCAGACTGTCAGTTTCAATTTCTTTTCCTTTTCAGTTGCATGTGTGCTTCGATAAAGTCGGCGATAGATGGGATAGCGTCAATATGAAAAACCGGCAGTTCCGGCTCATCCTGCGGCAGATCACTGGCAATTGCCACAATATGCGAATCGCTTTTGTTCAAATTTTCTCCGGTTTTTCCTCCCTTGCGGCGCATTTCCAGCTTGTTGTGGTCACCATGTTTATATCCTTCAACAAGAACCAGATCACAAGGGGCCAGTTTTTCCAGAATCCGGGCGAGGTCGGTCTCTTCTTCCTGTTCTGTTTCGTGAATGAGTGCCCAGCGCCGTGATGAAACAACAGCAACCTCTTTAGCGCCGGCTTTCCGGTGCCGCCATGAATCGGTTCCCTCATGATCAATATCAAAATCATGATGGGCATGTTTGACGGTCGCCAGGCAATATCCACGTTGCGTCAGTTCTTCAACAAGCCGGGCAGTCATGGTCGTTTTGCCATTGTTTTTCCAGCCTGTTATGCCAAATACGCGGTGTTTCAAAGCTGTTTCTCCTCAATCTTTGCAACAAGTGCCTTTGCTCTGGCCAAATCATCTGGCGTGTTCATATTAAAAAACGGATCAATAGAACAATGCGGGGCAGGCGTAAAAAGCACAATCTGTACATCATGCCTCGTGGCAAAAGCCAGAATACTTTTTTCCTGTGCTGTGCGCAGATGCTGTTCGAGTGCATCTTTCAGAGAAAGGGGCCAGAGGCCAAATGTCGGATGCCATGCTGCTTCTGTTGCCGCGATGACAGGTTTGCCTTCATTGACAGCTGATTTTACAATCAGCTGTCTGGCATAATTGGCGGGAAAAAAAGGTGTATCAACTGCAACTGTGATAATCGCCTGATAGTCTGTTGTCTGATGGTTTGCTGATTGTGCATAATCCATTGCAGAGAAAATACCGGCCAAGGGGCCATTTTCCGCAAATTCAGGAAGATCAGCCACCAGCGGCAGCCCTGTTTCCATAAGAGGTGGCGTATGATTGGCCGAATTGATGATAATACTGTCAAGCTGATTTTGCAATCGCCGCACCACACGGGTGATGAGCCATTCTCCCCCCAGTTTCAGCAGCGCTTTATCCCGCCCCATGCGGACAGATTGCCCACCCGAAAGGATAGCGCCAAGACAGGATTTTTGATCCATCGCATAAAACCTTCTGTGAAACAGGGATGAATAGGCAGTTACAAACGTTTTTACACCGTTTTATCCGCGTCGGCTATTTTAATTCAGGAGAAAGGGTATTGGTTTCCATGTCAGCGGTTAACAGTTCAGATAGCAGAAAGAAGCCGGCTGGAACATTTTCAGAAAAACGGGAATTGTTTCAGCAGGAAAAACAATCCGCCAGGCTGTTTTCTGATTTTACTTCAATATATCCGAAAACGCGAAAAACAGAAACTTCAGGTATGGAGAACTTGGCCGACTAAACCGGAAATGAAAACAGGACTTACAGAAAAAAAGAAAATAGAGGAAAAAACGCTGCGTTTTTTCCTCTATCCTGCACTGACAGTCAGAACTGGGTGTTGCTTTGAATATAAAACTGATGTGCTGCATAATTTTTGCTGGTCAGAAGATCGTAGCTTCCTGATACTGAAGTATTTTCCAGCGCCTGATAGGTCATTTCAAAGCCGATATTGAAAGAGTCTCTGCTGACATCTTCTTCTGTTGTAATGAACCGGATCTCCGGCATGGCTGCAAAGCGTGTATCGAGGCTGGCCCGGCTGTCAAGCAATTCGTAGCGGTAATAGCTATAGGCGTTCAATGCCAGTTGCGGATTGATTGCCCATAACAGCTCACTGCCGATTTTCGGGCGCAGTGACCTGAAACGGCCGACTGAAACCAAAAGGGGCAGATATCCGCCATGTTCATAGTACTGATCTTGTTTGATATAGGTATAATCAAGTGTGGCTTTAGGGATGAAGCGCAGTCCTTCACCACGCTGGATAAAGTATTCCTGTCCTGTACCCAGAGTGAGTCGCAGGCTGTTTGCCTTCACAACGGAATTGTTTATGCCACCGAGTGTATCATGCCTGTTCTGGTCAAACCGTGACCAGCCATATCCCAACCCCAGATCAAGAAATGGTTTGAAATTTCTGGAAATATTAAATGAACCGGTTGTCAGTCCTGTTGTAATCAGCAGGTTCAGCGTATCAGCGTCATAACCTTCCGGTGCATTAAGGCGCCCCTGCATAAAACCGAAAGCCATGCCCGTTGTGACATTGCGATAACGGCCGGCAGTACCGATTGTAAAGCCGCTGTAATTGACGTCAAGATCTCTGTAGGAAGCATTGTGTGCATTGTAATTCTCATTGCCGCCAAGCGGTTTGATCCAGCCAGCCCACGAGTTGCGCTCGGAGGTTTTCTGTGTATCTTCATCAAGTCGTGAACGGGCAGCCGCACGCGTAAGTTCCCGTTGGAAACTGTATGAAAAACGGTCATGGCTTGTGGTGATCAATGATGGAAAACGCGTTGCCTGGTAAGCATGCAGCCCACGCACATGCTGCTCAAGTTCGCCGATTGTTTCACTATTATAAAGTTTATCGTAAGCACGGCTTAACAGATCATATCCCGTGGATTCTTCTGCCAATGAATTGTCGGAAAGACCCGCCTCTATAGCACGGACAACCGTATAACTGGCTTTTGTCAGAAGAGCTGAAGGCTTTAAAATATCTTTTTCAACTGTGTTATTTCCGTTATCTTTTACGAAATCATTGTTATTTTTATTGCCATCAATTGTCTGGGGCATTATCCGGATATTGTATTTATAACCGTCTTCGGTCTTTATCAGGGAACAGCTGTAAAACAGCCTTGCTCCACATGTTTTGCCTTGCATGAGATATGCAGTCTGCGGTGTTGTGAACTCACCGTCAATTATAGAGGCACGGCTTGCCAAAAACGGGATATCAATATGTTCTGAAGAGGTGATTGCCAGAGTTCTGCCTAACTGAAATTCGACAGCAGCGCCTTTCTCGATCTCGACATGATCAAAACTCATCAAGCCTGTTGTAACATATCCGGATGATGTCATATCCAGTATTGGCTGTATCACACTTTCCTTGCCAAAAAAGGCGCGGCTTCCACTATCACCATAAACTGCCCATCCTCTGCTGGATCCGGTATCGCCTTTCAGCTGAAGCGTACCTCCTGTGAGGTTGAATTTGCCATTTCCGGTAATATGGATGGCCTTGGCACTGTTAACGCCTTGCAATGTCAAATAACCATCAGCCATCCGGAAACCGGACGTTTCAAGCCCGTTTCTGTCAATTCCTGAAGCGGTAACATGCATTTTTCCGCCACTGATATTTACAGTGCCCGTTGTAATGCCTGCTGTATCATTTTCATAAGGCGGAACTGAAACTGTTCCATCAGCCTGGTTGAAATTTTGAATTTCAAAGCGCGTTTTTTGACCAGCAAGAATATCAAATGAACTGCCTTCGATATTAAATCTGTCAGCAGGCAGATGACTTTCTTCTGCTGATCCGTTCCAGGTTGAATCAGTCTTCAAAGAAACATGCGGGCCATTTATTCCAGAACTGTCATAAAAGACTTCGTTGAAATATTGCGGATAAGTAACATAATTACAGTTTTTCTCCGGTTTTTCAGGAGCTTTGAACCAATTTATATTATTACTGTTATCCTGTTGTATATGATCATTACGTGGCGCAAGTCCAATGTTTTCAGCCAGGGCATGCCCTGCTGTCATAAAACCTGCAAGAAAAGTGCTTGCCGTATATAATGCAATACAGCTTGTTTTTGTGCCGACTTTCTTCCAGACAGATGATAATTTCAATGGATAGCCGTTAAAGCATAACGACATCTTTCCTGTCCCCCCCCGCAAGGAATTTCCTCTGCAAACAGAATACCGAAACTTACAGGAAAGAATCAACCAGGTAATTTTAAAAAGAAAAAAATCAGGAAAAACATTCATTTTTTGTTCTTCATGAATTATCAATTAATTTATAAAATATTTAATAAATTTTTTTTCAGAAAAAATCATATCATAGGATTATAAATAGGTAAAAATTGATATTATTTTTATTTCAATTCCTTGCCTGATTTTTTCTGTTTCTTCTTCAAACACTTTTTCGTGATTAATCAGGGATAAAATTATCCACAGGCCGGCATTTGATTTTCAAACCGGTTTTCAGTTACGGCGTTGCTATAGTATCCAAGGGCCATGTACTTAATAAGCTGCTGCCCGGGCGGGATAGCCAGCGGCTGGCTGTGGGCGGGGCAGGTATCAGGCAAGGCCAAGGCTGCGGGCAGCAAGTATGACTGACTGCATATATGTCCAGATCGATCCGGCAGCCGCTGCCTGCTGTAAACAGTGAACCAACCGGAGGGCAAAAAAACTGAAATTTTGTGCCATTTGCCGTATAAGGCTCATAATCCAGTTTCCGATGGGGGAGATCCAGGCTCATCATTTCATGAAACAGATCCGGTTTGTCCGGCTTGCTGCCGGGAAATTTTTCACCTGGTTTCCACGAAAGACTTTGCAGTGCTTTTTAAGGAAAGAACGGGCGCAGATAGCTGTTTTATTCTGCCGATTTTTCAGGTGCAGATGACGCAATTTATTTTGATGACCAGTGGAAATGAAGAATAAAAACCGAAAATATCCGCTATTATCTGCACCGTCTTGAAGTGTCTCAACGCAATTCTGAAAGGATGTCCACCAATGCCGCCACGGTTGCCGTATTATCCGCGCCTGCAATGGGTTGACGTATTGCGCGGTTTGGCGCTTGCCGGTATGATAATTTACCATTTCATCTGGGATTTGTCCTATTTCAGCTATCTTGCACCCGGACAGGTTTCTCAGGGTGGTTTGCGGTTGTTTGCCCGTATTGTTGCTTTCAGCTTTCTGTTTCTTGCCGGTTTCAGTCTTTTCCTCGCCCATCGCAATGGGGTTGCCTGGAAGGCGTTCTGGCAGCGCTTTTTTATGATTGCAGCTGTCGCTTTTCTTATTTCGATGATTACCTGGTGGCTGCTGCCGGACAATTTCATCTATTTTGGCATTCTGCATGAAATTGCTCTCACAAGTCTTGCAGGGCTTTTGTTTCTTGGCACGCCAGTTGTGATAAATCTGCTGCTTGCAGTTGCTGTTTTTGTTCTTCCTGCAATATGCCAGTGTTTGTCCGGGCCATGGTTCTGGTGGACTGGGCTTACTGCGGATGCACGCCCGTCATTTGACTATGTTCCGTTCTTTCCCTGGTTCTCAGCGGGTTTTCTTGGCTTGACGGCAGCACGCATTATGCGCCGCCACAACAGGCTGCAATGGCTGGAAGGGGGCATTCGCATTCAATGGCTGTTTAACGGCTGGCTGCAATGGGCCGGCCGCCATAGCCTTCTGGTTTATCTGGTGCATCAGCCGGTATTGCTTGGTATGCTTTATCTCTGTACGCTTGTTTTTCCGCCATCTCTGGCCACTGTGCTCAGTGAAATGGAAAATGAATGCCAACTGGCCTGTGAGCAGGAAATTGGCAGGGCGGTCTGTGAGCGTTTTTGCCGCTGCTCTTTTGATGCGATGGAACGCTGCGGTCTGTTAAATCTGTATATACAGGGCAAAATCAAAGCGACAGAGAGTTCCATCGCAGAAATCCGGTCTTATTGTGCCTACAGAAGCAGGGAGCAGGAAAACTGATCCGGCTGAAATCGGAAACAGTGCTCCGGGATGGTTTATATTTAATATCAGGATACCATGCCTTGCTTTTGATTGTTTTTACATCTTTCCTGAAAATATTTCAGCGGTTAACTCTCAGTTCTGCCAGATGCTCGAAACAGATTTCTTCAATATGGTCCATTTCATGCAGCATATCATCAACATCTCGCCGTATCTGTTTCAGAAATTTGCGCTTTTTGCTGGTTTTCTCGATCATTTGCTGAAGAAGAGCGGGTTGTGTGGGAGGGCTATCATATATTTCAAGAATTCCGGCAATTTCGGCGAGCGAAAAGTTCAGCCGTTTTGCCTGTAAAATACGTTGCAGGCGGTTGTAATCAGCCTGGCTGTAGAGCCGTGTCCGCCCCCGGCGCAAAGGCTGGAGCAGCCCCTTGTCTTCATAAAACCGCAAGGTTCGGGTAGTGAGATGAAACTCCCGTGTCAAATCAGTAATGCTGTAATATTCCCGCATGCCTTTGTCCCTGGAACTGAATGAATGATATATAACCTTTTCCGAAAAGTTGCAGGCTTTTCGGATAAGACAATGCAAAACTGTCATAAGCCTTTTCCCGAACAGGCTCCCTGATACGGACAGTATGGCCCGGAGCAGGATCAGGCATAAGCTCAATAGTGATATTGCCCTTTGCTGTTTGCGGAACCAGGCGTATTTTCAGGGGCTTCAGGAGTTTATAATACGGTTGCATATGACTGTTGCAATCCTGAATGATTTTTCCCCTGTTTTCTTGCAAAACGGTCTGCTGCGGAATAAGTAGGCTGATACTTTGTTTTTTAATCTTTGGTGGCAGCAGCATGGCAAAAAGGAAATGCTGGATTCTATCTGTTATTATTCTGGCAGTTATTGTTGCCGTGCCCGTGTTTGGTCTCAAGCCTGTATTGATGGCTATAGGGCACCGTGAGCTTTATAAATTTGCCATGGAAAAAAATTATTGCGGCAGCAAAACCTGTGAAGATGGTATAGCCTATGTCACAGCGCTGTTGCAAAAACAGTTCCGATTGCCGGCCGACGCCGTTCCCTGGTGCATGGCTGCCAATACAGTTTATTTTGTTGATCTTTCCTTTGCAAATGCTGTTAAAAACAAATTTACCGAATGGATGTATCAATCCTGTGAGAATAATAATCTGACTTTGGATGATGCTGATATTACAATCGGTGAACCGCATGAACATTGAAGAAGGTTTACCGATATTGCTTTCTGTCGGCCGGTAACCCCGGATAGGATAAAAGAATTTTTCTGCCGGTGAAATATATCAGGTAAGGATCTTCGATTTAACAATCAGGATGAATATTGTGACAATTGAGATTTCATGGCTTGGAGCGGCCGGGGCCGGGGCACTGTCCTTTCTTTCACCCTGTGTTCTGCCATTGGTGCCGCCTTATCTTTGCTATATGGCGGGCGTCAGTGTTGATGATTTTCGCTCCGCAGCGGGGGCAGGCAATAACTGGCAGGCCCGGCGCGCACTTGTCCTTGCGGCGGTTTCATTTGTACTTGGATTTACTGCTGTGTTTGTAGCTCTGGGTGCCGGTGCAACCACAATTGGCAGTTTTCTTTTGCGCTGGCAGCAGCAGATAACAGTAATTGCCGGTCTCATTGTCATTCTGATGGGGTTGAATTTTCTTGGTGTTCTGCGTTTATCGCTCTTGTCGCGTGAGATGCGCTTTCAGACGCGCAATACGCCGGCGGGGCCGGTCGGTGCATTTGTAATGGGGCTTGCTTTTGCCTTTGGCTGGACACCTTGTATAGGCCCGATTCTTGGCCCGATCCTGACTCTTGCCGGCTCAAGAGGAACTGTTGGTGAAGGGGCTGTACTTCTGGCTGTTTATTCACTGGGGCTTGGTATTCCGTTTATTGTAGCTGCCATGTTTTCCGGCACCTTTATGCGGTTTTTGAGTCGTTTTCGCATTCATCTGGGCAAGGTGGAGAAAATAATCGGTCTGTTGCTGGTTATTGCCGGTATCCTGTTTTTAAGCGGCCAGATGCAGGGTTTTTCCTATTGGCTGCTTGAAACATTTCCTGTTCTGGGAAAACTTGGATAGGATATTACGGAATTCATCCGACAGAGTATCTTGTAATGGATGGATGGTGAATTATCTGACAAACTTCAGCGAAGCAATGCGAAGATACGGAACCTAATAATGTCACGAACATGCCTGTCTATTATTCTGGCAGCGGGAGAAGGGACGCGGATGAAATCTGCTCTTCCCAAGGTATTGCACAGAATTGGCGGTTTGCCGCTTGTCTGCCATGTCATCCATACAATGAAATCAGCCGGATCCGACAGTGTGGCTGTTGTAGTTGGCAATGGCGCAGAATCTGTTACTGCTGTTGTCAGGCCGTTTGCTGCTGATGTGCTGATCTTTGAGCAGAAAGAGCGGGCGGGCACAGCTCATGCCGTACTGGCAGCGCGCGAAGCTCTGCAAAGGCCGGCGGATGATGTGCTGATTGCCTTTGGCGATACGCCGCTGATTGAAGACAAGGCCCTTGTTACCGCCCGTGAAATACTGGCAGATGGTGCGGATATTGTGGTGATGGGTTTTCGCACTGATAAACCTGCCGGATACGGCAGGCTGGTAGAGGATAAGGGAAAGCTGAGAGCCATTGTTGAAGAAAAAGAAGCCAGTGCCGAAGAAAGAAAGATAACTTTCTGTAATGGCGGTGTGATGGCGGTAAAGGGAAAATATCTGCTTTCTCTTCTGGATGCTGTTAAAAATGACAATGCAAAAGGTGAATATTACCTGACTGATATCGTAGGGCTTGCTACAGGGCGCGGACTGGATGTCAGGGTGGTTGAAGTGCCGATGGATAATACCGTCGGTGTCAATAACTGTGCGCAACTGGCTGAAGCTGAAGCGATCTGGCAAAAGCGCAAACGGCAAGAATTGATGCTTGCCGGTGTGACAATGCGGGCGCCTGACAGTGTCTTTTTTTCTTATGATACCCGGATTGCCGCTGATGTTGTTATTGAGCCGTATGTATTTTTCGGTCCCGGTGTAAAAATTGCCGCAGGGACAGTTATCTATGCTTTCAGCCATATTGAAGGGGCAGTAATTGGCGCGGATGCCGAGATCGGCCCTTATGCCCGGCTGCGTCCCGGCGCGGATTTGCAGACAGGTGTGAAAATCGGCAATTTCTGTGAAATCAAAAAAGCTGCTATCGGTTCAGGTGCAAAGATTAACCATCTTACTTATATCGGGGATGCAGCAATTGGCGCTTGTGCTAATATCGGAGCCGGTACGGTTACCTGTAATTATGATGGTTATAACAAGTGGCAAACCAGGATCGGCGAGAGGGCTTTTATCGGTTCCAATACGTCGCTTGTTGCACCGGTATCAGTTGGCGACCGTGCCTATATCGCATCAGGCAGTGTTATAACGGAAGATGTTGCCGATGATACGCTGGCATTTGGCCGGGCGCATCAGATCAACAAGGCCGGGCGGGCAAAAATTTTGCGTGAGCGGTATGCTGCAATCAAAAAAGACAGGAAGGTGTAGTAAATGGATAATATTGTTTTATCTTGCTGTTTCATGGAACAGTGAAACATTTTCAGCCGGAGGCCTTGTTTTCCGGAGATACAGCTTGCCCGATGGTTTCGGCAGGGCTTTACGATTGGAGTTTTGTATGTGTGGGATTATCGGTATTCTGGGAAAACGTCCTGTTGCTCCCTTGCTCGTGGATGCGCTGAAACGGCTTGAATATCGCGGTTATGATTCAGCCGGTATTGCGACGCTGGAAGATGGCCACCTGACCCGTCTTCGCGTTGAGGGGAAGCTGGCCCATCTGGAAGAGAAGCTGAAAAATCATCCATTACATGGCAGGACGGGTATTGGGCATACACGCTGGGCAACGCATGGCGCGCCGGTTGAAAGCAATGCCCATCCCCATATGACAGAAAGGCTTGCAGTTGTTCACAACGGTATTATTGAAAATTTCGCCGAGCTGCGTGATGCATTGCAGCAGAAAGGTTATGTATTCAACACCGGGACGGATACAGAAACCGTTGCCCATCTTGTAACTGATGCCCTGTGTACGGGAAAGACGCCGGTTGAGGCTGTAGGCTCCTCGCTTTCCTGTTTGCGGGGCGCGTTTGCCCTTGCATTGATTTTTGAAGGTGAAGAGGATTTGCTCATTGCTGCCCGCCGGGGACCGCCGCTTGCTGTTGGATACGGCCAGGGGGAAATGTATGTTGGCTCGGATGCCATTGCGCTTGCTCCTTTTACCGATCGTGTCAGCTATCTTGAAGATGGAGACTGGGCTGTTCTGACCCGCGATTCGGTTACAGTTTTTGATGAGAATGGCCGGCAGGTCACACGCAGTGAAAAGAAATCATCGGGTACGGCATTTCTTGTCTCGAAGGGCAATTACCGTCATTTCATGCAGAAAGAGATGTTCGAGCAGCCGGAAGCTGTTTCCCATACGCTGGCACGTTATCTTGATTTCACCCGTGGCGTGGTTCGCATACAGGAAGACGGTGTTGACTGGTCTGCGCTGTCGCGTTTGTCCTTTATCGGCTGCGGGACGGCCTATTATTCTACACTTGTTGCCAGATACTGGTTTGAAAGCCTTGCCGGGCTGGCAGTGGAGAATGATGTGGCATCCGAGTTCCGCTACCGGGAACCGCCGCTTTTACCGGGTACATTATCATTTTTTGTTTCCCAGTCGGGGGAAACAGCAGATACGCTGGCTTCATTGCATTACTGCAAGCAAAAGGGTGTGCAGACAGGTGCTGTGGTCAATGTTGCTGAATCGACAATGACACGTGAGGCAGATGTGATTTTTCCAACCCTTGCCGGGCCTGAAATCGGTGTTGCTTCGACAAAGGCATTTACATCGCAACTGGCGGTATTGGCCTCACTGGCTGTGGCTGCGGGCAAGATGCGCGGTGTAATTGATGAAAAACAGGAACAGGCACTTGTTAATGCGCTGATAGAAACGCCGCGTTATATCAATGAGGCATTAAAGCTGGAAGAATCCATCAGAACGATCTGCCGTGAATTGATGGAGGCAAAGCATGTGCTTTATCTTGGCCGGGGCACATCTTGCCCGATTGTCCTGGAAGGAGCCTTGAAACTTAAGGAACTTTCTTACATCCATGCTGAAGGTTATGCCGCCGGTGAACTGAAACATGGGCCGATTGCTCTGGTTGATGAAACAATGCCGGTTATTGTCATTGCTCCTTATGACCGCTGGTTTGAAAAAACAGTTTCCAATATGCAGGAAGTAGCCGCCCGCGGCGGGCGTATCATTCTCATCACCGACAAACAGGGGGGGGCGGCAGTTTCTCTTGCAACACAGGCAACTGTTATTATGCCTGAGGTGCCTGAAATCGCGGCACCGATTGTTTATGCTGTTCCGGTACAGCTTGTTGCGTATCATACGGCGGTTCTGCTGGGTACGGATGTTGATCAGCCGCGCAATCTGGCAAAATCTGTGACGGTGGAATAAGCAGGGATCGGGAAGCAATAGCCCGCTGTTTTCAGGAGGGTGTTTCATCTTTTTTGCTGATGACAACGCCGATAATCGGCCCCAAGGCGTGGAACCAGTCAGCACGGCGCATCTCTGGTGCGTAAAGGCTTGATATCGAACCGTCCAGAAAAAGCGCGTTGGGAGTTTCAAGATCATCCCGAAAGAAACGGGCAAGCTCATCAAAATTCACCCGCTCTTCGGATATGACAAAAATAACCTCGCCCTGTCGGGTAATACCAACTCCGTTGCGATATTCAAGATAGGGTGAATTAAAAATAAAACGGTGATGCACTTTATTATTGATGACAAGCATGGGGCCGGATTGTGTGGCAATATCCGGTTTGATGAATGACTCCAGATAAGCTTGTGTATCAAGAACACCGGCCTTGCTGCCACTGAGGTAGAAGATGCCATTCGGTTTCATGTAAAAATTGCCGGGGCCGTCATGGATGGAAACGGGATGGTATTCCTTGCCGTTTTCGACATAAAGACCAACAGCGCTGTAATCTGCATGGTACATTCCGCCATTCATGGCAAAGGCAAATGTTTCTCCCTGTCTGGCAAGTTCTTTTTCAACATTGCGGAAATGTTTATAGGGTTTCCCCTGGTTATCGTTCAGAAACAGACGGATATGATCATCAGCCGGATTGGCACGGCAAACAATGTAAGGCTTGTTTTCAAATATCCGGCGGTCACAATATTTTCGCTTGAAAGGGGGCACCGCCTTCTGTTCAGGAATAAAAGACAGGTTTTGCAAACCCGCTTTATGCCGGCTTTTATCTTTCAGTGTTGTAAATAATAAGGCAAAACCGCAGCCAATAAGGCCCAGTAGAAACAAAAACCGGTATTTTACTTTTTTCATCACAAGTTTATATCTGTTTGAGCCTGATGATTATGCGGTCGTCAGTACAGTCCTTACCCCGCGCGCAGCAGGCGGATTGCACCATCCCTGCGGAAAATATAGAGCAGAAGACGCAAGGCTTCACCACGGGGGCTTTTAAGATCGCTATCCTGTTCAAGGATAAGCCGGGCATCCTGTCGGGCAATTTCAAGCAGTTCCCGGTGTGCTTCCATATCAGCAAGCCGGAAGCCGGGTATGCCGGACTGCCTGGTTCCCAGCAGGTCACCTTCTCCGCGCAAGTGCAGGTCTTCCTCGGCAATGCGGAAGCCGTCCTCCGTTTCACGCATTACCTGCAGGCGTGCCCTTGCTGTGCCGGAAAGCGGTTCTTTATAAAGCAGGGTACAGGAAGAAGGCTTGTCACCGCGTCCGACCCGGCCGCGCAGCTGATGAAGCTGTGCCAGCCCAAACCGTTCAGCATGTTCAATGATAATGATTGAGGCATCGGTGACATCAACCCCAACCTCGACAACTGTGGTAGCAACAAGAAGACGCGTTCTGCCTTCCTTGAAATCAGCTATTGCTGCGTCTTTCTGAGCGGCAGGCATTTTGCCATGTACAAGCCCGACCAGATTGCCGAATTGCTGGCCAAGCATCTCGAAGCGTTCAGTTGCAGCAGTTAGATCAGTGTTTTCGGATTCTTCAACCAGCGGGCATATCCAGTAAAGTTTTTCACCTCGCACCAGGGCATGTTTTATATGCTGCATGAGGTCTGCCATCCGACTGGAGGAAAGGGTCGCTGTTTTTACCGGCTTCCGGCCGGCCGGTTTTTGCGTGAGTTTTGAAATATCCATATCGCCGAATGCTGTCAGCACCAGCGTGCGGGGAATAGGCGTTGCCGTCATGACCAGCATGTCCGGTGTATTGCCTTTTGCTGTCAGTTGCAAACGTTGATGGACGCCGAAACGATGCTGTTCATCGATGATGACAAAAGCGAGATTATGATAATCAACCCCTTCCTGGATAAGCGCATGAGTGCCGATGATAATATTGGTTTCGCCCTTGCTCAGACTGTCGAGGATGCGGATGCGTTCCCGCCCTCTTTCGCGCCCGGTCAGGAGGGCTGCTTTCAACCCTGCTTTTTCTGCCAGGGACACAATGGTGGCATGATGCTGGCGGGCAAGGACTTCTGTTGGTGCCATCAGGGCCGATTGTCCGCCGGATTCTGCCACCTGTGCCATGGCAAGAAGTGCAACAACAGTTTTTCCCGCGCCAACATCCCCCTGAAGCAGGCGCGACATGCGTTGCGGGACTGCAAGATCCTGTGAAATTTCTGCAAATACCTGTTCCTGTCCCTGTGTCAGACGAAAAGGCAGGTTTTGGCGCAAGCTTTCAAGATAGGTTCCAAGCAGGGGTAAAGGCCGGCCGGACAGTCGTTTTGTCCTGAGTCTTACCAGTGCAAGAGCAAGCTGGCCTGCCAGAAACTCATCATAAGCCAGTCTGCGGCGGGCAGGGCACGAAGCAGCAATTGCTGCGGGAGAATCCGGCATGTGAATGGTGGACAAGGCTTCCCGGTAACCGGGAAACTGTTCGCGCTGCAAAAGCGCCTTGTCCTGCCATTCCGCTATAACGGGCATGCGTCGCAATGCCTGTGTCATGGCTTTTGCTACCGTTTTGGGAGAAAGCCCGGCAGTGGAAGGATAAACCGGTTCAACAAGCGGTAATGATTCACTATCCGCCAGCATGGCGATATGGTCTGGATGAACCATGGAAGCATGGCCGTTGAACCGTTCGACCCGGCCGGAGACAATCACTTTTTTCCCTTCAGGCAATTGACTTTGGAGCCAGTTGTGCTGTGCATGGAAAAAAACAAGGGTAATATCGCCGGTATCATCATGGGCAAAAACACGGTAGGGGACATTGCGTTTGCCCGGCGGCGGCTGATGCCGGTCAATGATAAGCTCAAGGGTGGCAATTGTACCTGCCGCCGCACAGGTGATGCCGGGACGGTTGCGCCGGTCAATTACCGAATGAGGCAGAAAATGCAAAAAATCGACAAGACACGGTTCGCCCTCTGCCGGATCAATATTCAGAATCTTTGCAAGCAGCCTGCATACCTTGGGGCCAACACCGGGAAGCGAACGTATCGAGGCAAACATGGGATCAAGCAAGGAGGGACGCATGGAATCCTTTTAGAATTTTTTACAAGATGTGAAAATCCATTTTCCTGAACTGATATAGCACTGTGCCTGGATATTTTGAAACAAAAGATAAGCGAGAATGCTGGCAATTACCATCACCAGGAAGGCTGCGTGTCGTCATACCGGCCGCAAAGGAAACCAGTGTTGCCGGAAAAGCAACGGAAAGGCCGGAAGAGGTAACCTCTTCACTGGTAATAATTTCCGCAGCAATAATAGCTGAAGGAATGGCCGTCGGTACAAGTAAAGCCGGTCGCGCAGGATAACCGGGAAGCTGCGCTGTGCAAGGAAAACAGCAGGCCCGGCCGGCAATTTTCGAGAAACCCCGGTTGAGTCAGGTGATCAGGTTAAGCCCGGGCAGTCAGAAAAAGGGCAGATCCCCTTCCTGACGGTTGGCATAATGCAAGGCAACCAAAGGTTTCATCAGTGGTCAGCAGACCGCTGATCAACTTCTCTGTCAATGAAGACCGGATGAAAAATTGCGCCATGCAGGTGCCGATCAGAAGATAGCGTATATTGATAAATGCAATCGCAATTTGTCCAATGCCTGTTCCGGCCGCTGTCAATGAGTAAAAAAGGAAATGTGCTGACCCCGCATAGAGAAATATGCTTAAAAGTGCAATCTCGACCGTGTCGAAGCCGGAAACCCTGCCAATTGCACCACAGGCAAAGCCGGCAGCCCAGTAGCCCGGCAATGTGGAAATACAGGCAAATACTTCTTGGCAAAACAGCTTTATCTGCCCTGGCCTCTGGCATGCACAATCATGCTGTTTTTCTCCTGGAGCATCTGGCGTTGGCAACAGTGCTCCGGTTTTCCAGCGTTGTTATATGCCTGCAGGCACAATTTGTACTGTGATACAGGAAATGTGAAAACAGCTGTCAAAAATGTAGAAAAATAACAGGCCGCCGCCCGGCCGATATGCTTTTCATCTGGAAAGATGGAAAATACGGCATTATACCAGAAAGCCGTTTATCTGTTCAACTGTCTGGAGCAGCCCGTGATGACAGGCTCGAAAATCGTCATGAATAATCTTGATACAAGACGGCGCCGGACTGTTTTTCGCGCCTGGCATCGGGGTATCCGGGAGATGGACCTGATTTTTGGCCAGTATGCGGATGCCCGGATTGCAGGGCTTGACGGCAGGCAACTGGATGAGCTGGAATATATCATGTCTTTTGAGGATAATGATCTTTTAAACTGGATGACGGGAGAGGTTGCTCCACCCGCTGATGTTGATACGCCTGTGTTCCGTGATATTCTCGCTTACCGGGCAAAGATGGATTTTATTTGATCAATGGCCGTATTTTCCAAATTCGGTATCGGGAAAGGTGGTCAGGAGCACTTTGTTCTTGACAAGGTGGCCGAAGGATTTCAGCCCTTTGCGCTTGCAAAACTTGCAGAAGAAGCGGCCGGTAAACCCGGCCCGGTTCTTTTTATTGCCCGTGACGGGCAGAAACTGGATGATCTTGCCCGGGCGCTTGGCTTTGTCAATCCCGACCTGCCAGTGTTACAATTTCCTGCATGGGATTGTCTGCCCTATGACAGGGTTTCACCGGGGCAGGTGGTTTCCGCGCGTCGTCTGGCAGCCTTGGCGGCGTTGCAGGCTTTGCGGAAGAATCCCTGTCCGGCTGTAATTATAACATCAGCCAATGCTGTTTTGCAGAAGCTGCCGCCCCGTCAGATTCTGGAAGGAGAGCTGGTTTCGGCCCGGCCCGGCCAGCCGTTTGATATGGATTATCTTGTCCGGCATCTGGGGCATAATGGCTTCGAGCGTGTTGCAACCGTGCGCGATGTTGGCGAATATGCAGTGCGTGGAGGGATTGTTGACCTCTTCCCGCCTGGACAGGAGGCCCCTGTCCGTCTTGATTTTTTTGGTAATATACTGGAAACTGTACGCGAATTTGACCCTGCAACACAGCGTACTACTGTAACACAGGCCGGTTTTAAACTTCAGCCGATGAGCGAAATTACGCTGACACCGGAGGTCATCAGCCATTTCCGTTCTAATTATGTGCAGGCATTTGGCGCAGCCCAGCGTAATGATGCGCTTTATCAGGCTGTTTCCGAAGGTCGCCGCTTTGCCGGCATGGAACACTGGCTGCCGCTGTTTTATGGCGGACTTGAAACCTTGTTTGACCATACCGGGCCGATGCCTGTTGTGTTTGATCATCTGGCAGCAGAAGCACTTGATGAGCGCTACCGCCTGATTTCTGATTATTATGAAGCACGGCGCGAACAGAAACAGGCGAAAGTTGTCCATGATGCTGTTCCTTATCACCCGCTTGTGCCGGATATGCTTTATCTTTCACCGGAAAAACTTTTCAAGGCACAGTGCCGGTGCGGAATACGGATTGATTTTACTCCCTTTGCCCTGCCTGATACCGGCAGTGTGAGAGTTATCAGCGCCGAAACTCATGAGGCGCGCAGTTTTGCGTCAGAGCGCAATAATCCGGATGTCAATCTTTTTGAAGCTGTGGTTAATCATATCGGCGCCTTGCGGGCTGAAGGCAAAAAGGTGTTGCTGGCGGGGTGGAGTGAAGGTTCTCTTGACCGGTTGATGCAGGTGCTTGATGAGCACGGACTTGAAAGGATTGAGCAGGTCAGCACGCTGCCTGTCGTCAGGGCAACGCCGCGTGACCGTATCTGTGCTGGCGTCATTTCTATTGAGCATGGATTTGATACCCGGGATTTAAGCGTTATTGCCGAACAGGATATATTGGGCGACAGGCTTGTGCGGCAGGCAAGGCGACGCAAACGCAATGCAGATTTTATCAGCGAGGCCGGTTCGTTGAATGCAGGTGATATTGTGGTGCATGTTAACCATGGTATTGGCCGTTTTGCCGGTTTGAAGACGATCACCGCCGCCGGGGCACCGCATGACTGTCTGGAAATTCATTACGCGGGGGAAGACCGGCTGTTTTTGCCGGTTGAAAATATCGAGCTTCTGTCACGCTATGGCGGTGAGGGAACTGATGCCGTGCTGGATAGGCTGGGCGGTGTTGCCTGGCAGGTCCGCAAGGCGAAGCTGAAGAAGCAGCTGCTTGAAATGGCCGGGCAGCTTATCAATATCGCCGCACAGCGGCAGATGCGCAGCGCACCGCAACTTGTACCTGCTGCCGGGCTTTATGATGAATTTTCCGCCCGTTTCCCTTATGATGAGACGGATGACCAGTTGCGGGCCATTGATGCCGTGCTGGATGATCTTGTCTCCGGCAGGCCGATGGACAGGCTTGTTTGCGGCGATGTCGGTTTTGGCAAGACTGAAGTTGCAATACGCGCTGCTTTCGTGGCAGCTATGGGTGGTTTTCAGGTGGCTGTTGTGGTGCCAACCACGCTGCTTTCCCGGCAGCATTACAAGACCTTTACAGCACGTTTCCAGGGATTGCCTGTGCGCATAGGCCATGCTTCGCGCCTTGCCGGTGCAAAAAAGCTTGCGGATGTCAGGAAAGGTATCGGCGATGGAACTGTTGATATTGTCATCGGCACCCACGCGTTACTCGGTAACAATGTGGAATTTGCCAATCTGGGTCTTTTGATTATTGATGAGGAACAGCATTTCGGGGTCAGACATAAGGAACAGCTGAAAAAGCTGAAATCCGATATTCATGTGCTCACCCTTTCGGCAACGCCAATTCCGCGTACTTTGCAACTGGCGCTGACCGGCGTACGCGAGTTATCGCTGATTGCAACACCGCCGGTTGACCGTATGACGGTGAGAACCTTTGTTTCGCCGGTTGATCCGCTTATTATCCGCGAAACATTGTTGCGCGAACATTACCGCGGCGGCCAGAGTTTTTATGTCTGCCCGCGTATTTCCGATCTTGAGGACGTGCGCCATTTTCTGGAGGAACATACGCCGGAGTTGAAAGTAACTGTCGCCCACGGACAGATGGCGCCCGGGCAGCTTGATGATATCATGAATGCCTTTTATGATGGACAGTATGATGTGCTTCTGTCAACGTCGATAGTTGAATCCGGCCTCGATATTCCGACAGCCAATACGCTGATTGTCTATCGTGCCGATATGTTCGGTCTTTCAGCTCTTTATCAGTTGCGCGGGCGGGTCGGTCGCTCCAGACAGCGTGCCTATGCCCTGTTTACCCTGCCTTCCGGCAGGGTACTGACTCCGGGGGCCGAGCGCCGTCTTAAAATATTGCAATCACTTGATACACTTGGTGCGGGTTTCCAGCTGGCCAGCCATGATATGGATATCCGCGGAGCAGGCAATCTTCTGGGAGAAGAGCAGTCAGGCCATATCAGGGAAATCGGGTTTGAACTTTATCAGCAGATGCTTGAGGAAGCGGTTGCAGAAATGAAGGGTATCGGGGAGATTGAAGATACGCAGTGGTCGCCACAGATTTCAGTCGGTACATCTGTTATGATACCGGAATCCTATATTCCGGATTTACAATTGCGGCTTGGCCTTTATCGTCGTATCGGTGAACTGGAGGATGGGCAGGCGATTGATGCGTTCGGTGCAGAATTGATTGACCGGTTCGGGCTATTGCCTGACGAGGTTCAGCATCTTCTGAAGATTGTCTATATCAAGACACTTTGCCGTAAAGCTAATGTGGAAAAGCTGGATGCCGGGCCGAAAGGTGTGGTCATTTCTTTTCGTAACGGTATGTTTGCCAACGGGGTGGGGCTGGTTAAAACAGTTGGCGAGCAGGGTGGACAAGCAAAGATTCGTGCAGATCAGAGTGTAGTTTTTACCCGGGATTGGCCAACTCCGGAAAAGCGCCTTAATGGTGTTGTTGTTGTTCTTGACCAGCTTGTCAAACTTGTGGAAACGGCTCCGGCGTGAAAACCCGTTTACTGATGTATTGGATGAGATGCCGCTGTCACAGAATATCTGTGATAATGCTGTTTTTTAATATGTGGAATTCCTCCGTTCGCAAAAAAGGCTTGAAGGAGCGCCTGAATGGTTGTCATTCCCGGCTCTTTTGCCTGATCTTGCGGGGTTGAGAATTGTTGATCCGGGATGCAGTCCTGGATAGGTATGCACGGCAGTATGGTGCTTTTCGTGTTGAAGCAGCCATGATATCTTCCGGATGATGATTGAAGAAGCGCGCAAGCATACAAGCGCCAGGCAGATTCATTACCGGATTGCAGATATCGCGTTGCTGGACTTGCCGGAGCAGCAGTTTGACCTGGCTTTCAATTTGCTTGTTTTCTGTTGTTTGCAGAATTTTGACCGGATTGTGAGAACTGTGTGCCAATTATTGTGCAGTGGTTCATTTTTTGTTTTTTTGATTGAATATCCGGCTTTATCGCACCTTCCAGACAGGATTATATTGAGATATTCTTTTGACCGATCCATTCCTCCATCCGGTGCGGAAATCCTTGAAATGCGATGTATAATCATCAAAAACAATAAAACCGCAGATTGTCAGCCACTTGAGCAGAATTGTATCTGGTAAAAGCGGCAGACGATCAGGCCCTTCCGGTAAACTGGTTGTTTTCAGTTGTTTCTCATCCGGACACCTGTCTCATATCGTGAACATTTGGTTGATGGGTTTGAAAATGCGCCTGAAGTGCTGATCGGGCTGTTGCGTGGACAGAATTCCGGTAAGGTGATTGTCCCGTGTAGATCGGGAAATTCTGTAGTCAGCCGGGATATTTGAGGCCCGCAGGCATGTGCTGGAATGAGATATCAGGGCATTCAATAGAATTGAATGCCCTGATATGATCAAAGAGAGAACAGGTATGTTTGTGCTGAAACTGATGCAGTATTTAAAGGTTCTGTGTCTGGAAGGGTTCAAAACCATCTGCTGTCTGCTGAATAGCGTCACTGAGCGCTTCGGCGCTTTCCGCTCCCACAATGATATATTTCCTGTCCAGAATAAAACCGGGAATACCGCTCATATTGATATGCTGTGCTGATGTGGCCTGATCACGGATGGTCTGAATATCGATATTGGTATCAAGCAGTCTGGTCACCACATCGGCCCGCATTCCTGCTTTTTCTGCCGCGTCAACCAGAATATCCGCATGCCCGATATTCTGGCCTTGCTCAAAATAACGCGAAAAGATTTCACCTGTGATCCGTTCCTGTACACCTTTTTCCGCCTGTCCCGCCCAATAAACGACACGATGGGCATCAAGCGTATTCGGTGCTGTTTCAATGGCTTCAAAGTCAAACTCGATTTCTGCTGTTTTACCTGCTTCCTTTAACTTATGTTCTATTGCATCAGTGCTGTTTCTGCCTCCAAGCTTCCGGTTAATGTAGAATCGGTAAGGCTGTCCGGCAGGCGGCAGGCTCGGGTCAAGCAGAAACGGCCTGAAATGAATATCAAGCTCAACATCTGTGACGAGATCGCGGGCCTGCAAAAGGTGTTTGAAGCCAAGAAAGCACCACGGGCAGACAAGATCAGCAAGGATATCAAGGGAAAGAACTTTTTTGATCAAGGTGAGAGGCTTTTCAATGTTCGGCCCTCCACCAGGCTGGCAGCCGGAAACCGTAAAGAGGTGTATAATCAGGGCGGTGGATATGGGACCAGCGGGCAACCCACTGTTCTGACAAGTGGTAAAGCGGCAGGTAATAATGCTGCGAAATCAGAATGCGATCCATGGCGCGAACCGCGCTTCGGAAATCTGCTTTCGTGCGCGCCTCAAGCATGGCCTGGATCATCGCATCCACGGCAGGAGCAGCAACACCGGCATAGTTGAAGCTGCCCTTCATGTCATGGGAAACCGAGGCCCAGCGGTTCACCTGTTCATTGCCGGGAGAAAGGGAAGCGCTTAATTTACCGACGATCATATCGTAATCAAAATTGCTCAAACGATTTTGATATTGTGTATCATCAACTGTACGCACCGTTACATCAATACCGAGCCGTGACAGAAAATGCTGATAGGCAAGGGCGTTTTTTTCTTCTTCGGAGGTCTGCGTCATAATTTCAAAATGAAATGGCTGGCCGTCAGGTGTAAAAGTTTTACCGCCTTTTCTGCTGAAACCGACTTCGAGCAGCAATTGCCATGCTGCTTCCGCATGTGCGCGGTCAAGGCCGGAGCCATCAGTATGAGGTGGATGCCAGCGGCCTTCCATGATATCTGCTGAAACCATATCAGGATAAGGCGCAAGCAGGGCGCGTTCACGCTTATCTGCCGGTCGGCCAACCGATGAAAGTGCGGAGCCATCCCAGAAACCTTCGGTACGTGTGTAAATTCCACCGTAAAGGTTGCGGTTGACCCATTCAAAATCAAAGATCATCGAAAGTGCCTGCCGCACCCGTCGGTCAGCGAAAAATGACCGCCTTGTATTAAAAACAAAGCCGATCATATTGGCAGGTGTGCCTTTTTTAAAACTTTCCTTGATGACATGGCCATCCTGCACTGCCGGAAAATCATAGCCAAGCCGCCAGCGATTAGGCAAATCCTCAATGAAAACATCAAGAATACCTTTTTTAAATGCTTCAAAACGTGCATTATCATTGCGGAAATATTCAATCTGAATCTGTTCAAAATTATTAAACCCGCAGTTTACAGCAAGGTTCTTGCCCCAGTAATCAGGATTTCGACGATAGATAATACGCTGTCCCGGTTCGGCCGTGTCAATGATATAAGGGCCGGTTCCAGGAATGATTGTCAGGCCATTTTGCTCGAATGTATCAGGATTGACCGCATGTGCAGGCAAAACCGGCATAACGCTGGCAATGATAAGCGCCAGTTCCCGGTCAGCTGGCGCGGCAAGGTGGAAGCGCACACCATGCGTGCCGATTTTTTCAATGTCAGTGATCCGCTTCATATACCGGTCAAAAGGTGGACGGCCCTTTTTCTTCAGCAGGTCACAGGTAAAGAGAACATCATTCTGTGTTACCGGCCTGCCATCGGAAAACCGCGCATCGGGATTGAGGAAAAAGGTAATTTCCGTCCGTTCATCGTTGATTTCAGTTCGTTGCGCAAGCAGTCCGTAAAGTGTAAATGGCTCATCGCGTGAACGCACCATCATGCTTTCAAAAACCATGCTGCCAAAATATTCATCAGCAAAAAGCCCGCGTGCTGTTGTTCGGAAACTTTTTATGACAAAGGGGTTAAGCCCGTCGAAGGTGCCCACGACACCATAAGTCACCTTTCCGTTTTTTGCGGCCAGAGGATTGGTATAGGCAAAGCGGGTGAACTTCTCCGGTAACGCCGGTTTGCCATGCATTGCAAATCCCGATCCGCCTGTTGCATATGCTGCACAGGTAAAGGCCGCAGCAAAAAGGCTTGCAATGAAAACCATCTGTATGAAGCGCATCAGAAGTTGTCCGGCAGGCTGAATATTTTTACAGTAAGCGATTCGATAGGGCAATTGTCTTTCTCCAAGGTTGACAATAGCAAAAAGATTCGTGATTTTCATAAATTCATCAGCCGTTTTTCTGCAAGGCTTCAGAACAATATGCCGATCCTGGTTGTCAGGGATAACGAAGAACCGCAGGTTATTGCCAAAAACAATTGTTAATGGTGGCGGATTTAATGTAACAAAAGATTTAAACATGGTAATAGCTAATGGGAAAAGTCATGCTGTTGCCTTATTTAGGTTTCAGGTCTTCGGATGTAATGAACGATCCGGATCGGGATTAAGAAAAAATATTGAAAGGAATTGCCTGGTCATGCTGAAGAACAAGACGTTCGCTGCTGCTCTGGTGGCAACTGGTGCTGTTGCACTGTTTTCTCCTGCGTCCGCGCAGGGTATGCAGGGCTGGTACAAGGTATGCAGCAAGCAACAGGATATTGATGTCTGTAATACAATGAATAATGTTGTATCTGATACAGGCCAGTATCTCACGATGGTCAATCTGATCGAGGTAACCGGCAAACAGAACCAGAAGCGTATCGGCATTCAGGTGCCGACAGGGCGTCTCATTCCGGAAGGTATCAAGGTCAAGGTTGATAACGGCAAGGACAAGGCCGTTCCTTACATGATCTGTAACGGGCCAACCTGTATTGCCAATGATGTACTGGATGATGGACTTGTCACCGCGATGAAAAAGGGAACAACCCTTACAATCACCTCTGTCAATTTTCAGGGTATGCCGAACCCGATTGAAATTTCGCTTCAGGGTTTTTCTCAGGCTTTTAGCGGCCCGGGTATGCGGGAACAGGATTTTCAGGCTGAGCAGGAAAAATTACAGAAAGCTGTTCAGGCTAAGCAGAAAGAAATTGAGGATAAAATGCGCGCTGAGCAGGAAAAAGCAAAAGCCGGTAATTAGATCTGCTTGCAGATATGCAGAAAGAAGGCCCTTGCGGGCCTTTTTTTATAGCTGGTTTCAGGAAATTTCTGATTGTAATCGGGGCAAATCAGTGTGTGTTTCGGATGAAACCGCTGCATTGCTGTTAAGCGGGCATTGAATTGAATGTCCGGTTTTTTTGTTTTCATGGGTACGAAATAAAATATCCAACGCTGTGAAGTATTACATCATCGCGTTTTCTGAAAAATTATTTTACAGTTTTCAGAAGGTGCTTCTGAAGACGTGGCAGAAACCGGCGCACGCCATTGCCGGGATGCAGCCCTTCACGCATAAACAATTCCCTGAGCGGAGAAAATTGCCGAAGCATTTCAAGCCCGGCACTGCGGACAAATTGTACAGGCAGAAGATCGGATAAAAGAGCGCGGTTCAGCGCATGGACAAAACCGGTTCTTGCCCAGATATCCGGCTTGCGGTGTCGATTATAGTAGCGAATGGCCGATTCAGCACCTGGATCAGCGATATTGGCGGCAATGGCAGCAGCAAGATCAGTCACGTCACGGATGCCCAGATTAAGCCCCTGTGCGCCAATCGGCGGGAAAACGTGGGCGGCTTCCCCTATTAGGATGGTACGGTTGGCCGCAAATGTCCTGGGCACAATGCTTTTCATTGGCCAGGCTTGAACTGGCGTTTCCACATTAATCTGCCCGAGCATGGAATTCATATGTTTTTCAATTTCTTTGCCTAATGCTTTGCAGCCAAGGCCAAGAAGCTGTTTGGCCCGTTCAGGATTAACGACCCAGACCAGACTGGACCGATTCCCCGGTAAAGGCACCTGTGTAAACGGCCCTTCCGCCATATGAAACTCTGTCGATATATTATAATGCGGCAGTTGATGGGAAAAACTTAAGATCACAGCTGTCTGAGGATAATGCCACTGGCGGATATGAATCCTCGCTGCATCCCTTGCCGCCGAAGCACGCCCGTCGGCTGCAACGAGCAGGCAGGTTCTGATTTTTCTGCCGTTGGCCAATGTCACTTCAATTGCCTGGCTATTGTGGGAATAGGCCGTTGCTGCCGTTGTCATCCGGCAGATTTTGCGGCAGTCTCCGGCTGTTTCGGCAAGAGCGGCATTCAGCGCAATATTGGGGATGTTATAGCCAAAAGCATCCTCGCCTGTTTCTGATGCATGAAAACTGACTGTCGGACTGCGAATCAGACGTTTTGTTCCGTCAACAATACGCATGGTTGCAAGCGGGGCGGCATGGTGCTGCAATTTCGGCCAGATATCAAGAGCTTGCAGAATGCGGATTGCCGGCATCATCAGTGTCGTTGTGCGCATGTCACTGTCATCGCTTTCAGGCCCGATCAGGGCTACTTCCTGACAAAAACGGGCAAGTTTCAACGCGGCAAGCATACCTGCCGGGCCGCGGCCAATGACGGCGATCCTGTAGTCAGTCGATTGCATTTTTTCAACCATGGTTTTTCCGGGGATAAGATTATGTGCTTCTTATAATGTATTTTGCCCGCTTTGGCTAAAAATATATATCCCTAAATTTGCAGTGTGCTTGAAGCGAAAAAACAGGTATGTTCTTGAAGATTGCAGGGATGAAGGATCTGTCTGGCGTCTGTTTTCAAATTTTATGAGAGGAATATTCTGATCAGGGGGGATTGGGAAAAGCGGCGCTCCGGCTGGATATGTCCGTGGTTTTCTTGTTGATTTATCAGGGAAAGTATGAAGGCGTGAAACAGAAATTCACCGGTAAAATAAAGAATAAGGCCGAACTGCTGAAAGCCAGGAAAGTGACGATGCCGCAAGCCCGTGCGTTTTCTGTTCATCTGTTGACGGCTTCCGGCTCTTTTCTGGCATTTCTTTCCCTTGTTGCAGCAAGTGAAAAACAGTGGAGCGCAACCTGGGCATGGCTTGGCATTGCGCTGATCGTTGATGCCATTGATGGCCCGATTGCCCGTCGCCTTGATGTGAAATATGTATTGCCTGCGTGGTCGGGAGAGTTGCTCGACAATGTTATTGATTATGTCACCTATGTGCTGATTCCGGCTTTTGCACTTTATCAAAGCGGCCTGATGGGGCCGGGCCTGTCATTTCTTTCAGCAGCACTTATTGTGGTGACGAGTGCGATTTATTATGCCGATACCGATATGAAAACAGAGGAAAATTTCTTCAAAGGTTTCCCTGTTGTCTGGAATATGGTGGTTTTCACGTTATTTGTGGTGCAGCCGACGGAGTGGATTGCCTTTACGGTGGTGCTGGTTTCAGCGGTTCTGTCGTTTCTGCCGATATATTTCATTCATCCGGTACGGGTCAGGCGATTGCGTTCGCTTACAGCAGTTTTTGTGTCTGTGTGGGCGGTGTTAAGCGCTGTCGCTATCTTTTATTACCGGATGGATGCACCGGATTGGCTGCGTATCGGGCTGATAGCGAGTAGTTTGTATGTTTATTGCATCGGTGCCATATTGCAGCTTTTCCCTGATCTTGGACGCAGCGTCACATTTGCGGTAAAACGGCGCTAGAACATTTTCAGGAAAAGCAGGAAGCGGTCTTTGTGTTTGAAAATGCAATAAACTGAGATTCACATCGCATGACAAAGGGCTTGCGTTGCCGGCGTGCCGTGGGTGCCGTAAATAGGCTTGTTCTTCTGTTGCCATGGTTTTTGGCATCAGAAAAAAGAACAGTTGAATCACATAGTCACTGGTATGAATTTTATTCGTCAAGAACAATATATATCGTTAGAATATTGCTCTGTAGAAGCCATTTTCTTGATTTTGGCTTCGGAATATCTTTTCATAAACAGGTGCTGTTCATTTCCGGTTTTTCTTGTATCTTGCAGGCAGGAACATTGTTTCATACTGTTTTACCCGAATAATCCGTCAGGGCTGTGAAAGAGGATAAAATGCATATCAGAAAACTTGTTACCGCAGTTTGTTTCATCATGCTGGGCATTGATGGTGTTTCTGCCTCAACACTTGATGATGTAAAAGCGCGCGGTTATGTGCAATGCGGCGTTAACACCGGCCTTGTCGGGTTTGCTATCCCCGATGAAAAGGGCAGGTGGACAGGTTTTGACGTGGATTACTGTCGTGCGGTTGCATCAGCAATCTTTGATGATGCAACCAAGGTCAAATTTATCCCGTTGAGTGCAAAGGAACGTTTTACCGCTCTTCAGTCCGGGGAAATTGATGTTCTGATCCGCAACACAACCTGGACTATGAGTCGTGACACATCATTTGGCATCGAATTTACGGGTGTCAATTACTATGACGGCCAGGGTTTTATGATCAATGCCAGAAAGCTTTCGGGAATTACATCCGCCCTGCAACTGTCAGGCGCTTCAATCTGTGTCCAGTCGGGTACGTCAACTGAGCTGACTCTGGCTGATTATTTTCGCAGGAACAACGTGGAATACAGACCGGTTGTGTTTGAAAAATTTACCGAGGTCAATGCAGCCTATGATGCGGGGCGCTGTGATGCCTATACAACTGATCAGTCATCGCTTTATGCAACCCGGCTGCAACTGGCTAATCCGGGGGACAATGTGGTTCTGCCGCAGATCATTTCAAAAGAGCCATTCGGCCCGGCTGTCCGCCAGGGGGATGCGCAATGGGCAAATATTATCCGCTGGACGCATTATGCTCTTGTTAACGCAGAGGAATATGGCATTACCAAAGCCAATGTTGAAGATATGGTAAAGTCCGGTAATCCGGATATCAGGCGGCTGCTTGGTGCTGAAACAGGCAATGACCTTGGCAATGACCTTGGCCTGGGCCGGGACTGGGTAATAAAAATTATCAGAAATGTTGGCAATTACGGGGAAATTTTTGAGCGTAATATCGGCCAGAATACGCCGCTGAAAATATCACGCGGTATTAATGATTTATGGATACGCGGCGGTTTGCAATACGGTATTCCTGTCCGCTGAACTGATGTGGCCTGGATTTTTTGATATATCAAAGGATTCAGGTTTTGTTTGGTTGCATTGTTGCAGATGCCAAAAATTCCATTTCAAAATGCTCTGGGATTAAATTATTTTGCCATTTGATATCAATAAAATAACTGGGTTTTTGCGCAAGACAGGCGTGAAAAATTTCATCCTGCAATTGGGCGTCATTATCATATTGGCGCTTTTCTTGCACTGGGTCATTGATAATACCGTTGCAAACCTTGCACAGTTGCAGATTGCATCGGGGTTTGGTTTTCTGAACATGCGCGCAGGCATATCCATTCCCGACAGTCTTATTCCTTATAATGAAGATTCAACTTACCGGGTAGCTCTTCTGGCCGGGCTGGTTAATACCATTTTCATGTCGGTTTTGTGTATTGTTGCAGCTTCTTTTCTCGGGCTGGTAATTGCGTTTGGCCGGCTGTCACATAACTGGCTCTTACAGAAACTTTGCCTTGCCTATGTTGAAATTTTCCGCAACCTGCCGCCACTGCTTGTAATTCTGTTCTGGTATTTCGGTATTTTACAGCAAATATTACCGCCTGTCCGGCAAAGTTTCGTCTTACCATTCAGTATCTATATAAATCAGCGCGGTATTTATTTTCCTGCAATGCACTGGCAAGGCGGATGGTTTCTGCCGCTGGCTGTCATTTTTGCCGGAATTTTTTCATCTGTGGCCATTACTTTTATTGTCCATAAAAGAAAATATTTCTCTAACAGGGGGCAGCACGTTTTATCTGTCAGTTTCTTGTGGCTGATCCTGCTTCTTTCAGCAATGTTCTGGCTGTTTGGCAGTTATGGCCAGTTTGACAACCCACAATTACAGACATTCAACATTGCTGGAGGTGCCAGTATTTCACCGGAATTTCTGGCTCTTTTTCTGGCTCTTTCGTTCTATACGGCTGCCCTTGTATCGGAAACTGTCCGGGCGGGCATGGAAGGGGTGGATGCCGGTCTTAAAGAGGCGGGGGCGGCCCTTGGTCTGCATTCAGGCCAGGTTACACGGTTTGTCACGCTGCCGCTGGCTTTGCGTATCATCATACCTCCACTTGCAAGTCAATATATGAATCTTGTAAAAAATACCTCCCTTGCTGTTGCTATTGGTTATTCTGATCTGATGCGTATTGGCAATACGGTTCTCAACCAGACAAACCAGTCAATTGAAGTGGTTGTGATCTGGATGGCTGCTTATCTTGGTCTCAGCCTTGTGGTTTCAGTGTTTATGAACTGGTTCAATTTCAGGGCGGCATTGGTGGAGCGCTGACAGATATGGTAAAACGTTCTACTTATCTGCGTCAGCATATTCTGCCTCCGCAACCGCCGCCGGTATTGCGGCATGGTATAGGCAACCGGTTGCACAGAAATCTGTTCGCGTCACCGATGGATTGTGCGGTGACGCTCGTTTTGACAGCGCTTGCCATTTACATTGGCATATCTTTGGCTGGCTGGCTGTTTTTTGATGCTGTATGGAACGGGCAAAACCGTGCTGTTTGCACAACAACGATTCAGGGAGGCATTCAACCGCAGGGTTGGTCAGGTGCATGCTGGGCTTTTGTAAAGGCCAATTTTTCACAAATCCTTTATGGTTTTTATCCTCAGGGGGAACGCTGGCGTGTCAATCTGACGGCAGCGCTTGCCATTGCTATCAATATTCCGCTTCTGGTGCCTTCTGTCAGATATAAGTTTCTCAATATGCAGGTATCGCTTCTTGCTGTCCCTCTTGTTGGCTGGCTTCTGCTTTATGGCGGGTATTTTGATCTGGCCATTGTTGATACACAGCTTTGGGGCGGGTTGATGGTAACATTGATTATTGCCTACACCAGCATTGCTATTTCCTTGCCGCTTGGCACTCTGCTTGCTTTAGGGCGGCGTTCACGTGTACCGGTTTTGCGGCTGATTTGTATTGTTTTTATTGAAATATTACGTGGTATTCCTCTCGTTGCAATTCTGTTTATCGCCAGCGTCATGTTTCCGCTGTTTCTGCCGCAGGGCATGACGTTTGACAAATTGCTGCGCGCTCTGATCGGAATAGCTCTTTTTACATCTGTTTATATTGCAGAGGTGGTGCGCGGCGGATTGCAGGCTGTTCCTGCAAGTCAATATGAGGCAGCAGCTTCACTTGGCTTGCGTTATACAATAACGATGTGCCTGATTATTCTTCCACAGGCTTACCGGCTGGTGATTCCGGGTATTATCAATACGCTGATAGGCATGTTCAAGGAAACCAGCCTTATCTATATTATCTCGATGTTTGATCTTCTGGGTATTGTCCGTGTGGCATCCATGCAGGCAAACTGGGTTACGCCACAGACACCGGCAACGGCTTTTGTTTTTGCGGGTTTTATCTTCTGGATTTTTTGTTTTGCCATGTCACGTTATGCCAATTTTATTGAAAAACGCATGAATATACCGCAAAGGCGCCAGATTATCGGGCAGAGTAAACCATGAAACGGAAAAAAATATATGGGACAACCACCGATACTCCTGTTGTCAGCATGATTGGTGTGAACAAATGGTTGGGTAAAAATCATATTTTGCGTGATATTGATTTTTTCGTCAGCGCACGGGAACGGATTGTTATTATCGGGCCATCCGGTTCGGGAAAATCGACACTGCTGCGCTGTATCAATGCGCTGGAGCCATTTCAGAAGGGGCGAATTGTAGTTGAAGGAATTGAACTGACAGACAATATGAAGCGGATTGATCATGTGCGCCGCGAGGTGGGAATGGTTTTTCAGGGGTTTAATCTGTTTCCGCACTTGACAATACTGGAGAACTGCATACTGGCGCCGGTCCGGGTGCGGAAGATGAACCGGAAAGAGGCGGAAGAGCAGGCGATTTTTTATCTGGAAAAAGTAAAAATTCCTGATCAGGCCGGAAAATATCCGGGCCAGCTTTCAGGCGGACAGCAGCAACGCGCCGCCATTGCCCGTTCACTCTGCATGAAGCCGCGTATTATGCTGTTTGATGAGCCGACATCAGCGCTTGATCCGGAAATGATCAAGGAAGTACTTGAAACCATGGTTGATTTGGCAAAAAGCGGCATGACCATGATTTGCGTCACCCATGAAATGGGCTTTGCCCGTGAGGTGGCTGATCGAGTGGTTTTTATGGATGAAGGGCAGATACTGGAAGAAAATACACCGGACAGTTTTTTTGCCAATCCACATCATGAACGTAGCAGAATGTTCCTGAAGCAGATTTTATGAATACCTGTCTGTTGGTCAAGGAACTCATCAAATGCATATATTTCAAATTTTTCATCTTTAGGGGAGAAATGGCTTTTATGCCACTTCCGGCAGAAAGCGGGTGGCATCATAACCATAGAGCCAGTCCAGATCTGTCAGGAATTTTTCTGCGGGGCGTATTTTCATGACAAGATTGCGAGCAAATGCAAGCGGGCCGGATACATGATACACAAACCGGTTGAAATCACCGCGCCTTGCTACCGCTTTGAGGCGTTTACAGCGTTCATCTTTAAAAAGAGCCAGCGCTTCTGCCCGGGTCAGATTGATGTCTGAAAGGGCTGCCGCGAAAGCTGCCGCATCCTCTATTGCCATGGCAGCACCCTGTGCGGCAAAGGGTGTAACAGCGTGAGAGGCATCGCCCAGGAATATTTCCCCCGATGGGCCGAGAAAACGGGGAAACGGCATTTTAAACAGCGGCCAGAATGTCCATTGCCGTACATGGTTGATCACATCGGTTATTGCCGGATACCAGTCACGGAAAGAATCAAGTAAAATGCTGTTATCGCCATCTTTTGACCATACAGGGCCGGGGTTTTGTCCATGTATGATCGCTACAAAATTGTAAACTTTGCCGTTTTTCAGCGGATAGGCAACAAAATGACCATTTTTACCCGTCCATACACCAACGGTTTTCAGGCCGTTGGTTTGAAGAAAAGTTGCCGGAATCTCTTCCAGCGCCAGGGTTGCCCGCCAGGCAACATAGCCGCTGAATACAGCCTGTTCAGAAAGATTGGCCCGCATCTGCGACCATACCCCGTCACAGCTTGCCAGTAGCAGGCCTGATATTTTCTCCCTGATTTTACCCTGAATAATTTCAGCCTCAAAGCCAGAATTTGATGAACCGCTACAAGAAGTAATTTCATACCCGGTTTTGAAATCAATCAACGGGTTTTTGTCAATTGCTGTCTTCAGGGCAGTCTGCAAGTCAGCCCGGTGAACGGTGATATAAGGTGCTTTCCAGCGTTTCCGGGATATGGCTTGCACATTCATATGCATCAATGTTTTGCCGCTTGTGCCGTCTTTCAGGTCAATTCCGTCAGGCTCAACAGCATGGTCATAAAGGTTGTCAAGCACACCCCATGCACGCAAAAGGCAAGTGGCATTGGGTGCAAGCTGAAGACCGGCTCCCACTTCATCAGGACGGGGCGCTTTTTCAAGAAGAATGGCTTTTATTCCCTTCGCGGCCAGAGCAAGGGCTGTGCTCATGCCGGCAATCCCTGCTCCGGCAATATGAACCTGTTTCTGTTCAGGCATTGGCTTTTCCCGTTTTATTCCGCAGCTTCGGAAAAAATATAATAACAGTTTTCAGGACTGCTCTCTGTTGCATCCAGTCTGACATTGAAATAGTAATATGTTGAACAATAAGGACAGATTATTTTTCCCTCGGCTCCCGTATCAAGGAAGATATGAGGATGATCAAACGGGGGGGAGGCTCCGATGCACATGAATTTCTTAGCGCCGATTTCGATGTGCTTATAACCGCTATCGTTCTGAAAATGAGGAATAGCATGATCAGCCATTGCGCAACCACTCCATTATAACAGAACTCCCCACAGGGCCATATGCCAGGCCAGGGAGCTTGTCTGTGCTTTTGTTCTGTTATAATGATCTGGAACAAAAGCAATTATAATGCAAGGATTTTGTCGGATAATTTTCCAGAAAAAATATCCGTTGCCCGTTCTCTGAAATTGTAGAACGGCCGGTTCAAAATCATAAACCGGCTGCTCTGAATATTGCTTTACCGCATTTTGCAGTCAAATAGAATATTTGACTGCAAAATGCATTTCTTTTGTCGGTCACATTGTTGCGGGCGTCAAATGTTCCATTTGACTGCAAAATGCTCCAGGGGATAATGCCTGAGCCTGATAAGGAAAAACATGATGCGTTCAGCAAAAGATAAATCTGTTATGCCTGTGGAAAGTCTGAAGAGCAGCAATGGGAAGGCTCTTTCACTTGATAGCGTAGAACGTTTTATCAACCGTGAATTTTCCTGGTTGCAGTTCAATAATCGCGTTTTGATGGAAACAGCAAATACCAGGCATCCGCTGCTGGAGCGGGTGCGGTTCCTGTCGATTTCTGCAACCAATCTTGATGAATTCATTATGGTGCGTGTTGCCGGGCTTGCCGGGCAGGTGCGCGCCGGAATTGTAACGTGTAGCGCAGACGGGCGCATACCGAAAGAGCAGCTTGATTTTATCCTTGCTGAGGTGGAGCGCCTTCAGGCTGATCAGCAAAAAGAGTTGAAATCCTTGCGGGAGGCTTTGCTAGACGAGAATATTGCAATCGTCAGGCCAAAGGAGTTGAGCCAGACCGAACACAAATGGCTTGAAAACCATTTTATGAATACGATTTTTCCGGTTCTGACGCCTTTGTCCATTGATCCGGCACATCCTTTTCCATTTATTCCCAATCTGGGGTTTTCCATTGCCCTGCAACTGGCACGCCGGGTCGACAGGCAACCGATGACAGCTCTGCTGCGGTTGCCTGCGGCGCTCGCCCGTTTTATTCTGCTGCCAGACAAGGGGAGCGGGGTACATTTCATAACCCTTGAGGATACGGTCAGTTTGTTTATCAGTCGGCTTTTCCCCGGTTATGAGGTGCGTGGAGCAGGTACTTTCCGTATTATCCGCGACAGTGACATTGAAGTTGAAGAAGAGGCGGAAGATCTGGTGCGCCTGTTTGAAACAGCTTTAAGACGCCGCCGCCGCGGTCAAGTGATCCGTATTGAATTTGATGCCGAGATGCCGGAAAGCCTCAGGCTTTCAGTGGCTTCGGAGCTGGACGTCCCGGATAATCGGGTGAGTGTGCTTGATGGTTTGCTGGCTTTGTCAATGATTTCGGAAATTGCTGATCTGCCACGACCTGATCTGCAATTTGTTCCTTACAATCCGCGTTTTCCAGAACGGATACGTGAACATGGCGGTGATTGTTTTGCTGCCATCCGGGAAAAGGATATTATCGTCCATCATCCTTATGAATCCTTTGATGTTGTTGTACAATTTCTGAATCAGGCGGCAGCCGATCCGGATGTTGTGGCGATCAAGCAGACGCTATACCGCACATCAAACGACAGTCCGATTGTTCGCGCCCTTATCGATGCGGCAGAAGCCGGAAAATCCGTTACCGCATTGGTGGAGCTTAAGGCGCGCTTCGATGAAGAGGCCAATATTCGCTGGGCCCGCGATCTTGAGCGGGCCGGAGTGCAGGTTATCTTTGGCTTTATTGAACTGAAAACCCATGCCAAAATGTCGCTTGTCGTACGGCGGGAAGACCGGAAGCTGCGTTCCTATATTCATCTTGGTACAGGAAATTATCACCCCATTACTGCCAGAAGTTATACAGATCTTTCTTTTTTCACCTGTAATGAGACTATTGGCGGTGATGTCGCGTTGATTTTCAACTTTATTACCGGTTATGTGCGACCTGATCAGGATATGAAGATTGCTTTTTCTCCCCTGACATTACGGGCACGTATGATGAAGCATATTGAAGATGAAATGGCAAATGCACATAAAGGCAAAAAAGCTGCCATATGGATGAAGCTGAACTCACTTGTTGATCCGCAGATTATTGATGCCCTTTACCGGGCTGGGCAGGCCGGAGTGCAGATTGACCTTGTCGTGCGGGGTATTTGCTGCCTGCGCCCGGGTATCTCCGGTTTTTCAGATAATATCCGCGCCAAATCGATCGTGGGACGTTTTCTGGAGCACAGCAGGATTTTTTGTTTTGGCAACGGTGATGATCTTCCCAATGAAAACGCCATTGTCTATTTTGGCTCGGCTGATATGATGCCGCGCAATCTTGATCGCCGTGTTGAAACGCTTGTGCCGGTTTTTAACAAAACCGTGCATCAGCAGATATTATCGCAGATCATGCTGGCCAATATTATCGATAACCGGCAGAGCTTTGATATTCTTGATGATGGGACATCCCGGCGGATCCAATTGGCAGACGGAGAAGAGTCCTTTAGTACTCAGGAATATTTTATGACGAATCCGAGTCTTTCAGGACGGGGCAAATCCCTGCGCTCTTCTGCCCCTTGTCTTATTGCACTCAGACGACGCGGTCAAAACAGAAACGGGAATAGCTGAACAACAATGACATGTATGAAAACACAGGGTTTCTCCAGGGAGGAGCGGGGACCGCTTGCCGTTATTGATATCGGCTCAAATTCGGTTCGGCTTGTTATCTACGAAAAACTGGTTTGTTCGCCCGGAGTGCTTTTCAATGAAAAGATATTATGCGGACTGGGCAAGGGGTTGGCAAAAACCGGACGTTTAAAGAGCGATTCGGTTGATATGGCACTCGGGACATTGAAACGTTTCCGCGCCTTGTGTGAACAGCTTGATGTACGCCGGATTCATACACTGGCAACCGCCGCTGCCCGTGAAGCGGAAAACGGGTCCGACTTTATTGCTGCGGCGAAGGCAATCCTTGGTGTTCCTGTCCAGCTTCTGACCGGGCAGGAGGAAGCGGCTTACTCGGCCTGTGGCGTTCTGGCATCATTTTATGATCCTGACGGAGTTGTAGGGGATTTCGGCGGCGGTAGCCTTGAACTGGCGAATATCGTCCGGCCCCATGTCAGTGAGGGGATCACCCTGCCGCTTGGCGGATTGCGATTGAGAGACATGTCAGACCGGAACCTGCTGGAAGCAACCGCGATTGCCCGCCGCCATCTACACCAGACAAAGCTGCTCAAGACCGGGCACGGGCGAAATTTTTATGCTGTAGGGGGAACCTGGCGTAATCTTGCCAAACTTCATATGAACGTCAAGGATTATCTTCTGCCAGTTATGCATGCCTATGAAATGGATAGTCATGAGGCGGAAAATTTTCTGCATTGTGTTCTCAATAGTGAAATTAACCGGATGCGCGGTATTTCAGCGGTTTCAAAAAGCCGCCGTCAACTGCTGCCGTATGGGGCAGCCGTCCTTCTTGAACTGATGCATGTCATGAAGCCAGAGAAAATCGTCTTTTCCGGTTATGGTATGCGAGAGGGATATCTCTATTCCCTGTTATCAGAATCCATGCGCCGGCAGGATTCGTTGCTGAGTGCTGCCGGAGAAATGGCGGCTTTGCATTCCCGTTCATCGCAGCATGCTTATGAATTGATCGACTGGATCAGGCAAGCTTTTGATGTGCTGAATGTTAAAGAAACAGAAGATGAAAAACGCTATCGTGAAGCGATTTGTCTGCTGGCCGATACTGGCTGGCGGATCAGCCCGGAATATCGGGGGATACAGGCAGCAAGCCAGATAGCTTATGGTGCTTATACAGGGATTGACCATCCGGGGCGGGTTTATGCTGCTCTTGCGGTTTTTTTTCATAATGAAGGCCTGGTCAGCGATTTGAAAGCGCCGGATATTATCAGGCTTGCCACGCCGCATATTGTAGGCCGCGCCCGTTTGCTCGGAGCAGTCATGCGTATCAGCAACCTGCTCTGTGCCGGCAATGCCGGTGTTCTTCCCCGGATTTTATGGCAAAGGACGCAAGACGGCGTTGTGCTTGATGTTCCTGCCCGGTATGGCAATCTTATTGCTGAGCGGCCGCAGGGTCGTTTGCGGCAATTATCTGAGCTTGTTAATATTCCGATGGAATACCGGATACAGAGCTAGATCATTTTTTCGACCTGATTAGCAGATGGAAACAACCCGGCTTCTTGTTTTACCGTCTTTTCAGACAGATCAAGACAGGTTGTAAAAAGCAGCAGCATCCAATGCAAGGCGATGTAATAATCCAGACAATCAAGAGCACTATAATATCCATATTGAATATTACAAAGTGCACTGCTTCAGGTTTTATTCCGGCTTGAAGGGATCGCTCAAGGGGGGAACCAGTTCGTTGAAACGGGCAATGGCTCCTGAATAGAACTGTTCGATTATTGCCTGGCTGGCATGGATTGGTTTCCTTTCTCATAACAATAGCAAAACCGCAGGCCGCACCAGGCTTGAAGATGTATCGCCGACATTGCGCTGTTCTTGACAGGAGCATATGCTGTTCGGCTTGTGAAACTGCCGTCTGTGTGCCGAAGGCACTGACAGCTAAAGGGTTTTTATTTGCCATTACCAGTAGTACAATTCTATCATGTCCAAGGGGTGCAGTTATGACCTTTACAGACAAGATTCTGTATCATATCAGCAATTTCAGAAACAGATATGCGACGGTGTTGTACGCAGGTTTCAAATTCACTTTAGCTTTATCAGGGGCTTTGCTTCAAGTAATGATACACTTCAGCCTGTCGCCTGAAGCATCCGGAATGGTGGCAGCTTTCTGTCTGCAGGCAAGGTTAATAAGATAGTCATAAACATCAACGGCGATAATGCGGGGCCAGGAGCTGTTGCGGGTCACCAGCCATTTCCATTCAAGATTTCTGCAACCCTTGCCGCCTGGCCCCTTCGGCCACAAAATTTTATGCCGGTCTTGTAGAAACTTTATAAGAAATATTGCTGATACATATATTACCGTTAATTTTACCAACTTTGATGCGGATTACTGCCCGGTGTTCAAGCAGATGATCGTGTACAGCGCCCATGACACTACCGCCCAAGCGAATAATCATGCAGGCAGGCTTAATACCCGCCTCCGCCGGGGTGAAAGCTTTCTTCCCTTATATGATTTATGGATTGATCTGATGACACCTGCTTCATTAGCCGCATCAACAGTCGGGTTGAAGGGCAGTGTCAGCACATGTTCTGTAAAGCTTCCCTGTACGGGATGATTATTGGCTGCCTTTATGTTTCCACTCAGAGTAATTTGCATTTCCATCAGTTTATGCAAATACTCTGATCATTTGTTTTTTCGCGCTTTTTAATCCGAAAACCGTTTCATACTTTTTGGAAAGCACTCTAGCTTATATCGAACAGTTTTATTCTGCCATGATCAAATCTGATACCGATCTGGCCCTCCAGTATGGACAGGGCCTTGCTGCCGAACATATCAAAACGCCAGCCATGCATGGCCGGAACATCCGCTTTTTGCCTCTGGATCGAAATTTTTACAATATCATCACTTGTTGCAACAATTTTTGCCGCAACATCATTTTCCTCTGTAACAAGCTTGAGAAGAAGCTTTAAAATTTCAACTTCATTTTTGTTCGTTTCGCTCTGCGAAGAATGCGCACTTAATTTTGGCAGGAATTCTCCAGGGATTGCAACCCCTTCCTCGACAGCTTTCAGAAGACCGTCAGCCGGGCTTGAGCGTTCCCATCCCTTTGGCAAACTGCGTAAGCTTGCCAGAGCAGTCTTGTCCCCGGGTTGTTGTGTGGCAATCTCAATCAGCGTATCGTCTTTAAGGATGCGCCCACGGGGCAGGTTCTGTTGCTGGGCTTCTCTTTCACGCCATGCGGCAATTTTTTGCAAAACGGCAAGCTCACGTGGTTTGCGCACGCGTCCTTTGACCTTTTTCCAGGCCATTTCAGGAAGGAAGGTATAGGTTTCCGGCGCTGTTAGTTTATTCATTTCTTCATTGAGCCAGCCGGAACGGCCGGATTTTTGCAGCTTATTACGCAAAGCGATGTAAACATCACACAAATAAGTGACATCCGCCAGCGCATAGCTCAGTTGCCGGGCAGTCAGTGGCCGCTTGCTCCAATCCGTAAACCGTGATGATTTATCAATGTGATGGCCCGTTATTCTGAACACGAGCATATCGTAGGAAATAGCATCGCCATGGCCGCAGACCATGGCGGCAATCTGGGTATCAAACAGCGGTTCAGGGATAATCTGCCCCAGATGAAAGATGATTTCTATATCCTGACGGGCGGCATGAAAAACCTTGACGGTATTTTCATTGGCCATAAGCTCAAAAAATGGTGCAAGATCCAACCCCTCAGCCAGTGGATCAATAAGGAATGCGGCTTCTGGCGAGGCAATCTGGATCAGGCAAAGCTCTGACCAGAAGGTCGATTCCCGGTGGAACTCGGTATCAACCGTTACAAAATCGGATTGAGATAAAATGCCTGTAGCTTTTCTCAGTTTGTCAGTATCAGTAATCAGCTTCATGGACAGTGCAGTAATAAAATAACAGGGGCGAGTCTCTTCTTTTAACACAGCATTGTGTTAAAAATTGCATCAATGGAAGCGCAACTCTTGACAAATGAAAGGCAAAATGCGCTTTTGCCCAAACATTCAAGCGTTTATTGCGCATTTTTTCAGTTTTTGCAAAAGGCAGATACTATGCATCGTTATCGCAGTCATACTTGTGCCGCTCTCCGCAGGTTTGATGCAGGAGCAGAGGTGCGCCTTTCGGGGTGGGTTCATCGAGTGCGTGACCATGGTGGAATTTTTTTCATTGACCTGCGCGATCATTACGGGCTGACCCAGATTGTTGCCGATTCGGATTCGCCTGCTTTCAAGGTTGCGGCAGCCGTACGCAGTGAATGGGTCATACGGGTGGATGGTATTGTCAAGGCGCGCACGGAAGAGACGGTCAACCCGGCCTTGTCGACAGGGGAAATCGAGATATTCGCGAGAGAGATTGAAATTCTTTCCAGATCGGAAGAGTTGCCATTGCCGGTTTTCGGTGAGCCGGATTATCCAGAGGATATCCGCCTGAAATACCGTTTTCTTGATCTGCGCCGTGAAACACTTCATAAAAATATTATACGTCGTACGGAAATTGTTGCTTCGATACGCAGACGGATGGAACTGGGCGGGTTTACCGAATTTTCAACACCGATCCTGACAGCTTCTTCGCCAGAAGGCGCGCGTGACTTTCTGGTTCCCAGCCGTCTTCATGAAGGCAGGTTTTATGCGCTGCCGCAGGCACCGCAGCAATATAAACAGTTATTGATGATGTCCGGTTTTGACCGCTATTTCCAGATTGCACCGTGTTTTCGCGATGAAGATCCGCGGGCTGACCGTCTTCCGGGTGAGTTTTACCAGCTTGATGTTGAAATGAGCTTTGTCGAGCAGGAAGATATTCTTGCGGTGATGGAGCCGGTCATTCGCGGTATATTTGAAGAGTTTGCTGATGGAAAGCCGGTAACCGGGAATTTTCCGCGCATTTCCTATGATGAGGCGCTGCGTAAATATGGTTCTGACAAGCCTGATCTGCGCAATCCGATTGTCATGGAAGAGGTATCGGAACATTTTCGTGCTTCCGGTTTCAAGGTTTTTGCCAATATTCTTGCTGCAAGTGATAAGGCAGAGGTATGGGCCATTCCTGCCAGAACGGGCGGCAGCCGTGCTTTCTGTGACCGGATGAATGCCTGGGCGCAGAAGGAAGGACAACCCGGCCTTGGCTATATCTTCTGGCGCAACGAAGGGGGAAGCCTTGAAGGGGCCGGCCCCATTGCCAGGAATATCGGGCCGGAACGCACGGAGGCAATCCGTACACAGCTTGGCCTTGATGATAATGATGCCTGTTTCTTTGTGGCAGGAGAGCCGAGAAAATTTGCGGCTTTTGCCGGAGCTGCCAGAACCAGAGCAGGTGAAGAACTGAACCTTGTTGATCGGGATCGTTTTGAACTGGCCTGGATTATCGATTTTCCTTTTTATGAGTGGAATGAAGAAGAAAAGCAAATCGAGTTTTCTCACAATCCGTTTTCCATGCCACAAGGTGGTATAAATGCATTGGAAAATCAGGATCCGCTGATTATCAAGGCTTTCCAGTATGATGTTGTCTGTAATGGTTTTGAGATCGGTTCGGGTGGTATCCGCAACCATTTGCCTGAAACAATGGTCAAGGCATTTGAGATTGCGGGTTTGTCACGGCAAACGGTTGAAGAACGTTTTGGCGGGCTTTACCGTGCATTCCATTACGGTGCGCCGCCGCATGGCGGTATGGCAGCCGGTATTGATCGGATTGTCATGTTGCTGACCGGTGCCAAAAATCTGCGGGAAATTTCATTGTTTCCGATGAACCAGCAGGCATATGATCTTCTGATGGGGGCACCTTCAGATGTAACACCGGCACAATTGCGTGATCTGCATATCCGTTTGGCGCCTGTCACCAGGGATAATTGAGGCATCCTGGTAAATTTCCGGGCAGAAATGGATCATCTGCCGGGGATTGAGGAGGGAGGAATTGTGCAGGGACATGGTTTTTTACCATATTTCTCTCTTTTATTGACTGTTTGCGTCAGCTGCTGTTCATGGATGAATATATTTTTACTTCGTCATGATATTTTGAAAAAAGAAAACTCAGGAAGGGCGGATCAGCTTGTCGCAAATAGCAAAGAAGCTGGAAGACGAGGGCTATAACATCCGTGAAATGGAAAGAAAACGTGATGGCTGGAAAGCTGAGGTAACAGGTCATAAAGGTAAACAATATGAACTGCGTCTCAACAGAGAAGGCACTTTTGTCCGGGAAGAATATTCGACTGATTATGTCAGTCGAATATTCCAGAGTGGTGTTCTTTTTAGACGCGTGGTACTCTGGTTTTCATTTTTTTGAAGATGCTCTAGCCTGTTTTCGTTATATCCTCTGTCCTTATCTGTGAAACACTGGCAGAACAGGGACTTTATTCCTGTGATGCTTTTTCCAGATAGGCTATCAGATCATCAATATCCTGTTCCGAAGTGATTCGGACAGGGGGCATGCGTGTTCCCTTAACCATTGTCTGCGGATTATGCAGATAGTTTTTCAGGGTTTGTTTGTTCCAGACCAGGCCATTTTCACCTGCTTTGATCATTGCCGGGGAAAATTTATATCCCGATTTTGTACCTGCCTGACGGTGCATGACATTTTTTAGTGATGGGCCAACCTTATTATCCTCGCGGCTGGCATGGTGGCAAGCAATACACTGCCGGAAAATACGCATTCCCTCTTCTGCACTGCCGACATGAGCCGGGTATGACGGCATGGTGGAGCCAGACAGCAGGAAAAGTACGTAGACAACAAGAGTAATATGTTTACTTTTCAGGCACATGGATGCAGCCGTATATCTGAAGGAGTGTTATAAGTGTTATATTTGACATAATTGTCATATATCAGTTTTCTGGAATTAAACTCTATTTTTTGTCAGGAACTGCATTTTATCATGGCAATATTTTCATTTACAGGCAAAATGCGTTAAAATTTATCGGAAACAGGGATATTCGCGGATGAACGCCGGATCTGGATGAAGAGGAATTATGGGTCGTTTTTCTATATTAACCCTGACTGACAAAGCAGTCGCACGAGTCAGAGAGATTATGCAAGCCGATGAAAATGCACGTGGCATTATCGTCAGTGTAAAAAAGGGCGGCTGTGCTGGTATGGAATATACTATTGACCTGGTAACGGAAGAGTTATCCGGGATAGATATTGTGGAGAAAGATGGTGCCCGCGTTTTTGTTGCGCGTGAAGCGGTACTGTTTCTGCTTGGCACCGAGATGGATTTTGAAATAACGATATTGCGGACGGGTTTTATCTTTCATAATCCCAATCAGACATCGGCTTGCGGATGTGGAGAATCCGTAGAAATTACACCTGCCTCACCGGATATGCTGGAGAAAAAGCAGAAATCTGCCTGACTATCTGAAGCATTTTACAGTCCAGTGAAACATTGGCGCCGGAATAATGCGATCAGCATAAGAAACAGATCATTTATTTTAACGTTATTAAAATTTGAAACAATCTAGATTCCTGGCTCATTTGTTTTTGCCTCCGTCCAGAGAATTTCCATTTCCGTAAGGCCTGTATCTTTGAGATGCTGCTGCTTTTCTTGAAGTTTTTCCTCTATATACAGGAAGCGACTGCGGAATTTGCGGTTAGTCATGGCCAGCGCTGTTTCAGGGTCAAGCTTGAGTTTGCGTCCCAGATTGATTATTGTAAAAAGCAGATCACCGTATTCACCAGCAATATTAGGTCGGTCATCTGTTTTGATCACTTCGATCAGCTCTTTTGTTTCTTCATCCAGCTTTTTCAAAACCTGCATGGCATCCGGCCAGTCAAATCCGGTTTCTGCGGCTTTCTGCTGTAGTTTCAGTGCTTCAAGATGTGGTGGCAGAGTGGAAGAGATATCATCAAGATAAGACTGCGGGCTGTTACGCATTTCATCGGCCATATGCAATTTGCGGGTAAGTTTTTCAACCCTTTCTTCTGCTTTTATCTTTTCCCATGTGCTGTCCGGCATTCCGGCTTTGCGTTCGGCAGAAGTGCCGAAAACATGCGGGTGGCGGCGAATCATTTTTTGAGTAATGGCTTCAACAACATCGCCAAATGCAAAACTTCCTTCTTCTTCGGCCATACGGGCATGGTAGACAACCTGTAGCAGGAGATCGCCCAGTTCTTCGCATAGATCGGCCCGGTCGGCCCGCCAGACAGCATCAGCAACCTCATAGGCTTCTTCTATTGTACAGGGCAGGATTGACTGGAAAGTCTGGGCAATATCCCATGGGCATCCAGTCTGCGGATGGCGCAGAGCCGCGATGATTTCAATCAGGCGATTGATATTTCGGGATGGTTTCATCACTTTACTTCCCATATTGTTTATCAAACAGTGCTTGTTTTCACGAATGACATATTCCATAACCATGTAATGGAATAAATTTCAAACAGAGCTTTTACTATGACAATTCTGGTAACAGGCGGTGCAGGCTATATCGGGTCTCATGTATGTGTGTCTTTGCTGGATGCCGGATACAATGTTGTTGTTGTAGATAATTTTGACAACAGTTATCCTGAAGTTTTACGCCGGATTGAAAAGATAACGGGTCGTGCGCCAATTAATGAATCAGGCGATATCCGTGATCGGATGGTAATGGAAAAAGTGCTTGAGCATCATGGATGTACATCGGTTATTCACCTTGCCGGTTTGAAAGCAGTCGGTGAATCGGCAAGGCGGCCGCTTTTTTATTATGATTGCAATGTGCTCGGTACTTTGCGTCTGTTACAGGCGATGAAATCAGTTGACGTGAAAAAGCTGATTTTTTCATCAACGGCCACAGTTTACGGTCCGCCGCAATATTTACCCTATGATGAAAAACACCCACTGGCGCCTGAAAATGTTTATGGCCGTACCAAGCTTGTTATTGAAAGAATACTGGCTGATCTTTATACCGCTGATTCAGAATGGAGTTTCACCGTTCTGCGTTATTTCAACCCTGCCGGCGCGCATGAAAGCGGTTTGATTGGAGAATATCCGAGAGGTGCTCCTAATAATCTTATGCCTATTGTTGCCCGGGTTGCCTCTGGCCAGCAGGAAAAGCTGACAATTTTGGGCAATGATTATGAAACAAGAGACGGCACCGGTGTACGTGATTATATCCACGTGGTTGATCTGGCCGCAGGCCATGTCGCAGCACTCAGGATGGTAGAAAAACCGGGTTACCATTTGTTTAATCTTGGATATGGCAAGGGATATAGCGTGCTTGATGTGATTCATGAGTTTGAGCATGTTTCAAACCGCCCTGTGCCCTATACCATCGGTTCACGCCGTCCTGGGGATATAGCAGAATTTTTTGCCAATTCCGAGATAGCGAAACAGGAACTGGACTGGGAAGCAAAGCGCGACCTGCGCCAGATGTGTAAAGATATGTGGAATTTCCGTGTAAAAAATCCGCAAGGTTATCAAAAGCAGAGCAATACCTGACACTGGCAGGGCGCTTCATGGGATATGCCTGTATGCCCTCTGAAAAAACAAAAGTTTTTCAGAGGATGTTACCGTATCACAGTAAAAGATCAATTTTCCCCGTTAGCCCAGCGTTTATGAAACCACATCCACTGACCCGGATATTCCCGCACCCATGACTCAACAATATCATTGAGTTTCTGTGTCGTTGCAGCAATATCAATGCTGCCGTCCCCGGAACGGGGCAATTCCATCTGCGGATAAAGCTCAAGGCGGTAGCGTCCTTCCGGCAGGCGGATGCATCGTGCCGGATAAACATCACAATTGAACTGACGGGCAAGTTTGGCCAGAAGCGGATTGGTCTTGACCGGCAGGTTAAAAAACGTTCCGGGTAATCCGCGCCAGAATTTCTGATCAACAAGTATACCGATATTGCCGCCATGATTCAGCTTGCCGGCAAGTGCCCATGCTGCACCAGCCTTGGATGGGACAAGATGACCCATCCTGGTACGCCGTGCCCGCAAGACACGCTTGGCGATATAGGGATTGTTCGGTGGACGGAAAAGAGCAGTTACATCCAGATCAAATGTTGCGGCACAAATGGGCAGTAACTCAAAATTGCCGGTATGAGCCGTGAAAAAGATATGCGGTTTGTTTTCATTTCTGATCTTTTCAAACAATTCAATGCCGGAAACCTCGATAAGTCCTGCTTTCCCGATATGCGGGTTAAAATCAAAGATTTTGTCAAGAAAAACATATTCCGCAAAAAGCCGCCCCATATTCTCCCACATTTCGTAGGCAATGTGACGTATTTCTGCTTCACTTTTTTCAGGATAGGCAGCACGCAAATTAGTAAGGGCCACCTGATGACGATGCATCAGCGGTCCCAGAATCCGGGCAATACTGGCAAAAAGATTGATACCAGCCTTGGCTGGCAGACATTTCAGACCGGCCAGTATTCCGGCAACAAGGTGTGCCCACAGCCAGTTCCAGCCATTTTTAAGCTCTATCCTGCTGCGGTAGAAAAACAATTTGAAGGGTGATCTGAACATTGCCGCTCAATCAATTTCAAGGATAATTTTTCCGAAAACACTGCGGCTTTCCATCCGTTTCAGTGCTGTATCAATTTCATAGAACTTCACAGTTGTATCAATAACGGGAATAACCAGCCCTTGCGCCATTTTTTGCATCGCATTGGCCATGTTTTCCATACGGCAGCCAAATGAGCCGAATATTTTAAGCTGCTGCTGGAACAGTTGCATCAGATTCATCTGGGTTGAAACACCGGAGGTTGAACCGCAGGTGACAAGACGCCCGCCACGTTTGAGGCAAAGCATGGAACCTGCCCATGTATCAGCGCCGACATGTTCAAATACAACATCAACACCTTTCTTTTTTGTCAGCTTGCGGACGACACCTTCAAAACGGTCTTCGCGGTAGTTGATAATGTGGTCTGCCCCCAGTACTTCAGCTTTTTTTATCTTATCATCAGATCCCACAGTGGTAATAACTCTGCAACCTGTTTTTTTGGCAAGCTGAATAGCTGCCGTACCAATACCGGAGCCACCGGCCTGCACAAGGATGGTTTCCCCCGGTTGCAGTCTGGCATTATCAAACAGCATGTGTTCAACCGTGCCAAACGTGACCGGTGCCACCGCAGCGCCAATAACATCAACACCGGGAGGAACGGGGACAAGCAACCGCGCCGGTAGATTAACCGCCTCGCAGGCAAAACCATTCAGATGAAAACCGTGAATGCCGCCAGCATGCTCGCACAGATTATCCCGTCCTTCACGACAGGCATGACAAAGCCCGCAGGTGCGCGCTCCGTAAATAGAGACAATCTGTCCGGGCAAAACTGAACTGACGCCAGCACCAAGCGCGGTAACCTCACCAGAAGCTTCGGCACCAATTGTCAGCGGCATTTTTCTTTTGGCAAATGCCATGCCCCGCCATCCCCAGACATCAATATGGTTGAGGGCGACAGCCTTTATCTTCACAGTCACTTCACCAGGACCAGGGGGCGGAGGTGGGGCAATATCCGTGATTTCCAGACGGCGATCATCCAGCAACTGAAGGGCACGCATGTCATTTCCTCTCGGTTTTATAAACAATTCTTTAAAAACAGTATCATCAAATCATAAAACTGGAGAAGGATTTATCCCTTAATCGTCCTGTTTATATTTCTACCTGTATGTAAACCTAAAATTCTCTTCGGGCAAATGATAGCTTTGCGGAAAGCAAAGAGCCTTTTCAGACCGTTACCCCTGGTAAGCTCTGATAACAAGGCTGCTGTTCTGTCCGCCAAAGCCAAAAGAGTTCGAGAGAACAGATGTTACATCAGCCTTGCGGCATATGTTGGGAACAACATCAAGCGGAATGGCCGGATCCGGATCGTCATAATTGATCGTCGGCGGTAAAATTCCGCTTTGAATTGTCAGAAGTGAGAAAACTGCCTCAATCGCCCCGGCTGCCGTCAGAGTGTGCCCGATCATGGATTTGTTGGATGAGACAGGGATATGCTCCAGCCTGTTACCGAAAACGGTGGAAAGGGCAAGATACTCCATCTTCTCATTTTCCGGTGTCGAAGTTCCGTGCGCATTGATATAATCAATATCTGCCGTTGTCAGCCCTGCATCAGCCAGAGCAGCCCGAACCGAGCCGATAGCAGGCGAAGCATCCGGCTTGGAACGGGTACGGTGGAAATCATCAGCAGTCTCACCACAGCCAGCAAGAATACCAAAAATTTTTGCCCCGCGCGCCTCTGCGGCTTCCAGCGGTTCCATCACAAGAGCACCCGAACCTTCCGCCATGACAAATCCATCCCGGTCACGTGAAAATGGCCGGGAGGCTTTTTCCGGTGGCTCATTGTGGGTCGAAAGGGCAGAAAGCAGTGAAAAGCGGATCAGTGCTTCTGCTGAGACCGAACCATCCGTTCCAATGGCAAGCACACGGTCTGCCTCACCGCGCCGTATTGCTTCAACTCCCATCTGGATTGCTGTCGCACCTGAAGCGCAAGCAGTAGAAAGTGTTACAGGAAGGCCCCGTGTACCAAAATTTTCCGCAAGCCGCTCAACAATATAGCCAAATTGCGTTGTGTTGAAATAATCCCGGTAAATCCTTTTACGGCATGCTTCAAGAAGCAGGGTATAGGCCGTTTCGCCATGCTCTCTGAGCATTGCACCCAGTACAAACCGGCTTTTCCAGTCAAGCTCCACTGGCGGGGCAGCAAGAAAAAGCGGACCGTTGAAATCAGTCAGGCTAAGTCCGGCCTGGGAAATTGCTTCACTGGCCGTCAGGCATGCCAGTTTTTCAGAAAGGCTTGAGGCGCCAAGCGTACTTTCTTCAAGAAAATCCACCGTTCCGGCAATGCAGGTTTTCAGTTCCTCCACCGGAAAACGGGTAATGGTGTGGATACCGCTTATACCGCCAGTCAGCTTGCGCCAGTTTTCCTCTTTACCCTCTCCAAGAGAAGAAACAACACCGGCACCGGTAATTGCGACAACCGGGCGACTGAGATGATCTTTTTTCGATGTCATGTTTTTTCCTGTCACCCCCTGACAATCCGGGCAATTCCTTCCGCGCGGCAAATTCCCGCTGTGATGGCAAACGCACTGTCAATCGGGCTGCCCAGTTGCGGTTCCTGTCGCTCGAGCGGTCTGAAAGCCCATCCCTTTTTAACAGCCAGTGCCGCGAGGGCAAGCGCAAAAGGAAACTGCGCCTCGCGCATATGGCCGAAAAGAGTACTGAATGCCCGGTAGGAAAGGCCTGTCTCTTTCAAGGACGTCTCTTCTGCTCTTGTTACATCGTGAACACCGGAAGCGCTGCTGACGGCAAAACGGGTATCCGGGCTGCCCATCCGCTTGATCATATCTGTAAGGGTATCAGCAAGCCGCACCTTACCCCGGTTTGTCTGGTCTGTGATGATAGCCTGTATTTCACCATAAATGCGGGCACCGCGTGCCTGTGCATGGGCAGCACTTTCCAGGACGAGAAAGATACCACCCGAGCCGGTAATAAGACCACCGCCTTTTGTTCCCCCGCGTGACCAGACAGGCGCCCATCCATCAGACTTGAGATAGCCGCCCAACTCGTGGCCAAGCAGCATGTCGTAATGTTCCGCATTATATGAGGCGCCAACGAGCATATGGCTGCTTTGCCCGGCCCGGATACGGGCAACAGCTGTTTCAACTGCTGAAAGACCGCAGCCTTCTTCCCCCATAAAGGTACGGGAAGAACCGGTAACCTTATGGACAATAGAAATATTCCCGGCCAGAAGATTGGAAAGCTGGGCCAGAAACAGGGTTGGGCGCAGTTCGGTTGAAAGCATATGGTTGAGCATGATGCCCCGGTCTGCATTTGTACATTCCCGCCCCCTGGCAAGAATTTGTGTATCAACCTTGATGTCGCGTTCACCGCCGCCGGCTGCCACGATCATATCCATGGTTGAGGTCAGTTCTTCATCGCCTTTAATACTGGCATCTTCCAATGCAAGACCGGCAGCATAAGTGCCAAGCCTTTGCCAGATTTCCATCTGGCGTTGATCGCTGCGCTTGGGTATCTGCAAATTCCAGTCCACATTGCCGAGCATGTGGACTGTGTATGGAAAAAACCGTTCCGTATCAAGATTAGGCCTTGCAGCTTTGTTCAATGCTTCCCAGTGAGCTTCAACACCTTCGCCCAAAGATGAAACAAGACCAATACCAGTGATCAGAGCGGAATTTTTATGCATGGCAGAACAGCCTAGTTTGATTTTTTAGCGGCAACCAGCCCGTCGATCTTCTCACACAGGTTTTTCAGAACAAAATATTCTTCTGTTGCGGCTTTGCCTTCGTTTACTTCCTGTGTCCATTGTTCCAGCGGGATCTTGATGCCGAAGGTCTTGTCAATGGCAAAGACGATATCAAGAAAATCAAGACTGTCGATGCCCAGATCATCAATAGTATGGCTATCCGGCGTGATCGTGTCGCGGTTAATTTCGCTGGTTTCGGCAATAATATCAGCGACTTTGTCGAAAGTAGAAGACAATGTGCAATTCCTTGTTTCTGTTCGGGCATACAAGATGCCATACGAATGCTCTTTATCATAAGAACCAAAATGCATTCCCTTTATCATTATCTCTGCCCGGGAGTAAAATGGTAAACGGCGATATATGCACCCGGTGCTTATCAACCGGTATCTAATCATTTTCATGTCTGAGGAAAAGAAATAATCCACATTCTCCAATCCTGAACAGAGCAAGTCGGGATTTTTCCAGCGTCTGCAACAGGCGCATGGTTTTATATGTTTTTTAATAATTTGATATGATAAATCATTTATTTAAAATGCACGGACATAATATGTGACAACCCTCTGTTCTATAACCTCTGACGTTACAGAACCGGGTTATGTCAATTCCTGATTTTATCAAAAAACGATCTGATTCTCATATTTTAAATGTTGTCTCCACGTCGAATCAGATTTTACCTGCCAATATTTTTTATCATGCGCTAACAGAATGCCTTTCCTTGTCTGTTCGTATTCTCAATGCTCCGGCGCTTGCGCGGCCAGTTTTCGATTACCTGTTATCTTTTACGGTTGGCTTCAACCACCGCCAGAGCTGTCATATTAACCACGCCGCGCGATGAAACCGAAGGAGTGAGAATATGGGCCGGATTGTTCGGACCAAGCAGAATAGGGCCGACATGTAGCGCATCGGTCATTTCTTTCAAAACATTGAGCGTGATATTGGCAGCATCAAGGTTCGGAAATACCAGCAGATTGGCTTCGCCTTTCAACCGGGAACCGGGCAGGATACGGTCGCGTAACGCTTGTGAAAGGGCTGCATCACCATGCATTTCGCCATCTGCTTCAATATCAGGATAACGTTCATTGAAAAGTTCCGTGGCTTTACGCATCTTGTCTGCGCTGCTGTTATCCTTTGAACCAAAATTTGAATGGGATAAAAAGGCAACCTTTGGTTCAAGGCCAAAACCATGCAGTTCCTGAGCCGCTAACCAGGCTATTTCAACCAGTTCTTCTGCTGAGGGATCCTGATTGACATATGTATCGGTCAGGAAAAGCGGGCCTCGCTGCAAAACAAGCAGGCTGAGTGCTGAAAACTGGCTGATACCTTTTTCAAGACCTATGATCTGTTTTACAAGCTGTAGATTGCGGGCAAATCTGCCGCCAAGGCCGCAGATCATGGCATCGGCTTCATCACGCATGATAGCAAGGGCTGCAATCGCGGTTGTTGATGTCCGCACGACGGTTCTGGCACCTTCCGGTGTGACGCCGCGCCTGCCGGTAAATTTGAGAAACAGTTCGACATAATCACGATAACGCGGATCATCTTCAGGGTTGATTAATTCGAAATCCGCGCCCGGTTTTATTTTCAGTCCGAAACGCTGCAACCGTGTCTGAATCACATGAGGGCGGCCAATCAGAATCGGTATGGCCGTTTTCTCTTCAATAACGACCTGAGCAGCACGCAAGACCCGCTCATCCTCGCCATCAGCATAGATAACACGTTTACGCTTTACGTTTTTGGCAGCAGTAAAAACCGGCTTCATAACCAGCCCTGAGCGGAATACAAACCGGTTCAGCCGATCAAGATAATGTTCCATATTTTCAATCGGGCGCATGGCAACGCCGGTTTTTTTTGCAGCTTCCGCAACAGCAGGAGCAATTCTCAGGATCAGGCGCGGGTCAAAAGGCGAGGGGATGAGATATGTGTGGCCGAATTTCGGCGTTTCGCCTGAGTAGGCTTTTGCTGCAATATCGGATATTTCTTCACGTGCAAGCCTGGCAATAGCATGAACAGCTGCCATTTTCATTTCTTCGTTGATCGCTGTGGCCCCTACATCCAGGGCGCCACGGAAAATGTAAGGAAAACAAAGGACATTATTGACCTGATTGGGAAAATCCGAGCGCCCGGTGCAAATCATGGCATCAGGCCGTATTTTACGCGCCTCATCAGGCATGATTTCAGGCACAGGATTGGCCAGTGCCATAACAAGCGGCTTTTCGGCCATTGTTTTCAGCATATCCGGCTTGAGAATACCGCCGGCTGAAAGTCCCAGAAAAATATCTGCATCCGAAATAATTTCCCCGAGCTTACGCGCCTTTGTGTCCTGTGCATAGATATTTTTCCATTTGTCTATCTGTTTCTCACGTCCCTGATAGACAACGCCTTCAGTGTCTGTCACCCAGATATTTTTCTGATGTGCGCCAAGTCTCACCAGAAGGTTCAGACAGGCAAGAGCGGCAGCTCCGGCACCGGACGTGACAATTTTTGCGTCTTCAATGCGTTTTCCAGCCAGCTCCAGCCCGTTCAAAACTGCTGCAGCAACGATAATGGCAGTCCCGTGCTGGTCATCATGAAAGACTGGAATGTTCATCCGTTCGCGAAGCTGTTCCTCAATCTCAAAGCACTCCGGCGCCTTGATGTCCTCAAGATTGATGCCGCCAAAGGTCGGTTCAAAAGCGGCAACAGTGTTCACAACAGAGGAAATGTCCTGTGCGTTAATCTCGATATCAAAAACATCAATATCAGCAAATTTCTTGAAAAGGAGCGCCTTTCCTTCCATAACCGGCTTGGCTGCAAGCGGTCCAATATTGCCAAGACCCAGAACGGCGGAACCGTTGGATACAACAGCGACCAGATTAGCACGTGTTGTATATTGGGCAGCAAGATTTGGATTTTCATGAATGGCAAGGCAAGGAGCAGCCACGCCCGGTGAATAGGCAAGTGCAAGGTCACGTTGGTTACCCAAAGTCTTTATTGCCTGGATTTCCAGTTTTCCAGGTTTAGGATACTGATGATAAAACAGTGCTGCTTTGTCGAGTTCTGACAGTTTTGTTTCGGGCTTGGTACTGGTCATGGATTTACCCCTTTAGCTCCAGCTCGCAAGATATTTGCGTGCATCAGTGGCTCAATTTTTTTAATCCGGTCAAAGCCGATATGTCACACATAAACAACGGCAACTTTCCAACATTCCGGGCTGCATCAGTCATAACAGCACCCTGGTTACCTGCATTATGCGACCATCTGCTTTTAATTATATCAATATCAAAGAAATGTAATCCGGTATTTTTCCGAAATAAATCAGCAGATATTCAATCCGATATAGTCATCCCCATAATTGTGCTGTGGGAGCAAATACACGGTATTCAGCATAACGCAGGCCAAACTCACAGTCCTGTTCCAGAAGTAGCGGGCCATCAAGATCAACAAAATCAGCATCCTGTGCCAGCAAAACTGCAGGGGCCATGGAAAGGGAACTCCCGACCATACAACCTGCCATGATCTGAAAACCTTTTTTCCGGGCATGTTCTTTCAGGCGAAGGGCTTCTGTCAAACCACCGGCTTTATCAAGCTTGATGTTAATTGCATCATAAAGACCGGAAAGTTTTTCAAGATCATCGGTTGTATGCAGGCTTTCATCAGCGCAGATCGCCACTTTATGCGGCACGGCTTTCAGATATTCATCCTGACTGGCAGGCAATGGCTGTTCAATCAGGGATACGCTGTACGTATGGGCAGCTTCCATGTTTTCTGCCAGGTTATCCTTGCACCAGCCTTCATTGGCATCAATAATCAGACGGGCGTCAGGAGCTGCGTTGCGCACAGCTCTGATCCGGGCAATGTCATCTTCATCGCCGACCTTGATTTTCAAAAGCGGACATGCCGCATTTTCCTTTGCCTGCCGGTACATGGCATCAGGCGTGTCAAGTGAAAGGGTAAAAGCCGTCACAAGTGGTTTTGTCCTGATTCCAAGCATAGCGGCAACACATGTTTTTTCCGTTTTTGCTTTCAGATCCCACAAGGCGCAATCAACTGCATTTCTTGCTGCTCCCGGTTTCATGGCAGCAAGGATGTCAGCATGAGAGGCGCCTTTTTCAATCAACGGACGGATAGTCATGATTTCCCGGTGCACATTTGCCAGGGTTTCTCCATAACGCGGATAGGGGACACATTCACCCTTGCCTGTCACCGCTCCGTTTCGGATAAAACAGTGTATAACATCAGCTGATATTTTGGTATCGCGGGAGATTGTAAAAGAACCGCGGATGGGGTAATGCGCATAACGGATTGTTAGCATTGTGCTGGACATTATGACAACAATTGAAGAATGAATATCTTGTTCTTTTTAACCGACTCGTCAGGGTGTGAACAGCCTGCCATGCCAGAAAAAAGAGAAACCGTTTTTAATCAATCCGATAAGCCGCTAATAGAGAAGCGCACCGATAATGGTATCTTCAGGTTTATTTTAAAAGGATGCTGGAATACGCACACCGTTCACCTGGTGGATGGTGAAATGCGCAGGCTTGAAGATTGTGGTGCCCGTAAGGTCATTATCGGTGTGCATGAGATAACCGGGCTTGACACTGCGGGAGGCTGGCTCATTAAACGCCTTGGCTTCCATCTTGCACAGAAGGGGGCGGACGTTTCCCTGGAAGGAGCGCAGACGGGCTGGCTTTCACTTCTGCACTCTGTTGGCAGAACACTTGAAAAACCGGATGAAGAGGCCCGCCTGGCCAAACGCTCCCGGTTATCCCTTTTTCTGGAGACGGTTGGGCGCGGGGTTGTCGGCTGTGGTCAGGATTGCGTCATGGCGATGTATATTCTTGGCTCGACCATTCGCGGCGCCCAGTTGAAAAGAGGCAAAAGCAGCAGTTTGAGTTTGCCCGCTGTCATAACCCAGGTTGACAGAATGGGGGTTGGCGCTGTGCCGATCATTATATTGATGTCGTTTATCGTGGGGGCTATTATTGCCCAGCAGGGGGCATTTCAGTTACGCTATTTTGGTGCCGAGATTTTTGTCGTTGATCTGGTTGGCATACTGGTTTTCCGCGAACTTGGCGTTTTGCTTACGGCTATTATGATTGCGGGCCGATCCGGCAGTGCTATTACTGCTGAAATCGGTTCCATGAAAATGCGGGAAGAAACCGATGCTCTCGAAGTTATGGGTCTTAATCCGATTGGCGTTCTGGTTTTTCCGCGTCTGGCAGCGCTTGCAATTATTTTGCCATTGCTGACAATTGTAGCAGATATATCGGCTCTTGTCGGAGCAGCTGTTGTAACAAATCTTTATTCAGGTATTCCAGTTGACGCGTTTTTGACGCGACTCAATAATGCCGTCTGGCTGTCTACCTATTTTACCGGGCTTATCAAGGCGCCTTTTATGGCATTTATCATTGGTATTATTGCTTCTGTAGAGGGCATGAAGGTTGGCGGCAGTGCAGAATCACTTGGTCAGCGTGTAACATCTTCTGTTGTTAAATCAATCTTCATTGTTATCGTGGTTGATGGTTTCTTTGCCATTTTCTATGCGGCAATCAGATTTTGAGCGGAAAAGATATGGAAAGCAACATGTCCGGCTCTGCCATTGATACGGCTGATCCTATTATTTCAGTTCGGAATGTAACGGTTCAGTTCAATAATAAAACCATTCTGGACAAGTTGAATCTTGATATCCATAAAGGTGAAATTCTTGGATTTATTGGCCCTTCCGGAGCAGGAAAATCTGTTTTGCTGCGCACAATTCTCGGGCTGAACCACAAGGTTCGCGGTGAGATCAAAATTCTTGGCAAGAATATTGACAGGATCAGTGATGCGGAAAAAATCAGGATCGATATGTGCATGGGCGTATTGTTTCAGCATGGCGCACTTTTTTCTGCCTTGACTGTGCTTGAAAATATTCAGGTGCCGATGCGTGAATATCTGCATATTTCACCGGAACTGATGGACGAACTGGCGCGTGTCAAAATTGGAATGGTAGGTCTTGAGCCGGACACAGCCGAAAAATATCCATCCGAGTTATCCGGCGGCATGGTCAAGCGTGCCGCTCTTGCCAGGGCCCTGGCCCTGGATCCGCAAATTGTTTTTCTTGACGAGCCGACATCGGGACTTGATCCGATCGGGGCTGCGGAATTTGATGAGCTTATCGGTGATCTGCGCGATACGATGGGATTGACAGTTTATATGGTGACCCATGACCTTGACAGTCTTTACGCAGTATGTGACCGGGTTGCTGTTCTTGGAGACAGGCACGTAATGGCTGACGGTACAATTAAGGATATGCTTACCATTAATGACCCATGGATAGAGTCGTACTTCCGCGGTAAGCGGGCACGGCAGATTGTTAAAGATGCATAGCTCCATTATATGAAGTGGTAAAATCAGGATAACGGACATGGAAACTAAAGCGAATTATGTTCTTGTCGGTGTTTTTACGCTGCTGATTCTCATTCTTGCTTTCATACTGGTGTATTATATTGCCCGACTTGGAGAAGCGCGCGATATGCAACCGCTTGATGTGCGCATTCCCGGGTCTGTTACGGGATTGGGCGAGAGCAGTCAGGTTTTTTTTAATGGTATCCGTGTCGGTCAGGTACGCCAGCTGGTGCTTGATGAAACAAACCCCAATATGGTGATTGCCAAAACAGAAATTAACGGGACAACGCCGATCACACGTTCCACCGAGGCGACGCTTGGCTTTCAGGGCTTGACAGGAATTGCGTTTATTGAGCTGAAAGGGGGCAGCCTGCATGAACCTAACCTGCTTCAGGAAGCAGAGAAATCAGATTCTGTAGCGCGAATAGATGCCGATCCTTCAACATTTAATAATCTTCTGGCAACAGCGCAGGATATATTTGCCCATACCAATTCAACCTTGACGGAACTTGAAGGTCTTATAAAGGATATCCGCTTGCCCCTGACAGAAACGGTAAAAAATTCACAAGAATTTACCGATATACTGCATATGAAGAAAGATGATATCAACAAAGTGATTGCAGATACCGGCAGTATGATAGAGCGCCTTGACAAAGCATCAGAGAATATCAACGCGATTGTGGCAAAACTTGACACCATGCTTTCATCTGATAACCATGATAGTGTTATCATGCAGGTACGAAAAACGCTTGTTTCCATTCAGCAGGCAGCAGATACACTGAATGCACATATCGGCCCGATAGCCAGTAATCTCAGGCAGTTTTCAGGCAAGGGCTTGCGTAGCGTGGAAGCGTTTGCATCGGACAGCCGCAAATCCATCCAGCGTATGGAGCGTGTCTTGACGGATATTGAGCAGAACCCGCAGCGTATTATCTTCGGTGGTTCAGGTTCTGTGCCGCAATATGATGGAAGGACGCGTCGATGACAGAAGTTTGTAATAAATGTCATGGGGGCAGGAAAATAACCTGGGCTGTAGTGGCCGGTGCGGCGCTTCTGTCCGGATGTGGGGCTATTACAAAGCAGACTTTTGAACTGGGTCTGATCCCTGTTGTGTCAACAGCTGATCATGTCCGCATAACGCAGAAAAAACAAGTCCAGATTCTGGTTGCCAATCCGGATGCATTAAAGGCACTGGATGGGCAGGATATTGTTATCCGGGAGGAGGATGGCTCCATTGCCTATCTGAAGGGTGCCCAATGGAGTGATCGGTTGCCAAGCATTGTACAGGCACGTATTGCACAGGTTTTTGAAGATACGCGGCTTCTTGGCGGTGTCGGGCGGCCAGGTGACGGACTGGCGATCAATTACCAGATTATCAGTGATATCCGGGTATTTGGTATTGATCTTGATTCAAATGGAAAATTTGCGCATGTCGAGATTACTGTCAAGGTTCTGGATGACAAGACCGGCAATATCCGTCGCACCCGTGTATTTTCTGCCAGAAATCCGGTGCAGGGTATGCGTAACGGAGATTATGCAAAGGCACTTGATGGGGCTTTCGCCACTGTCCTGGGAGATATCGTCCATTGGACGCTTGACGGTCTGTGATTATCCTGATGCCTGATCCTGGTCTGAATAGGGTAAAATTTTTTGCATTAAACGCGGTATGCTGAATTGCAATTATAACAAAGTAATATTCCGGAAACATTTCTGACGGATGCTTCAGAGTTATTTTGCAGGCAGATGGAATATTCTGCCGCCATCAGGTATGCGAAAAAACAAGGAATAGGGCATTTTCAATTTTTATACAGACAAAAATCGAAAATACCCTGAAATTTTTTTCGCAGTTACTGATTGGCCGCAATGCGGAGACCCAGAACATCAATAAGCTTTTGCGGCAGTGTTATTGCTGTGGTTGCAAGGATTGCAAAAGAAACAGATTTTTCAGGCATTGCTGAAATTTCAAGAGATTTTGGATTATCAAGAAATGCGCTCATCTCTTTTACCGTCTTGTCGGCAAATTCCGGATTCTGCAACTGGCTTGCCAGCAAAGGCAGGACTGTTTTGAGTTCTGCCACCGTCTGGGCGCGGGGTTGTCCATCTGTCTTGCTGGCAGAATCAAGCAGACGATTGGCAAGCGAGTTATCATCGTAACGGATAGTCATTGAATTGATACTGACCTGCTGCACCAGCCCAAGCAATGCCAAAGCATTTATTTTCTCATCTTTTTTTGACTGTCCCATCCGGATGGAAATTTTTTGCAATTCGCCAAGCAGATCCTGGGTAACACCATTCAGCTTCATGGCAAGGCTTAATGTTCCGCCGTCTTTCATGGTAATGTCATATCTTGACAGATCCAGGCTGCCCTTGACTGGTTCCCATGTTGAGGTCACGTGCATATCGGCTTCAATCCTGTCATAACCAAGATCAGCAAATGTTTTTTGTATAGCCTCTCTTTCGGTTCCCGGCAGGGCGGAAGGATCAAACATGAAAGCCTCAATGGAAGATTCATTCCTGATCAAGCCGTCAGACTGATCCTTGCTATAGATGCTTGCGGCATTCTCAGCCGTAAAAATGTTTTTACCATCATTTTCAATCGCAATTTTTCTGATTGCCATACGGCTGTAAGGTAAATGCTGTGATAACCGGTAGGTCGTTCCCCTGGGAGCAAGATAGATGTCTGAAACCTCTATTCCCTGAATAATGAGCAGCCTGCTGCTCTGGTCGTCATTGTTGCTGGCCGTATCCGTATCACTGGCGCTGGCTTGCCTGATTGTATAGGATCCATCCGAACCTTCTTCAACCTGGTTGAACGTAACATCGCCTAGTGGCAGAAAAGCATCGGGTCTGTCGGCATCGTCTACTAAGGTCACCCTGACATCATGCAGGGTCACACGGTTACCGTCAACATTGACGCCTGCATTTCTCATGACAAGGTTGTTTTGCTGCATTATTTCCTGAAATCTTGAAACAAGTGCATCGCCATCAATGGCAAAGGCAGGGCTTGCCAGGGCAAATAAAAGCCCAATGCCCACGATGATTTTATACAGTGAGGTTTTCAGAGGGGAATTGGTTTGCATATGCGGAATTTCCTCATTATTTTCCAAACAGGCGGGCAAAAGTGATGATACGCGAAAATAACAACATCTTTCCCCCTCCGAAACCGTAAGATTATTGTTATCAGCCATACAGGATTATCGCAAGGGAGCATGCCGCCTGTTTTCGTTCTGATAAACGGATATTTGCTGCGTCGATGTTTTATGTTGGAAATTTGCTTGTAGCGTACTGTGAAGCGGCTCTAGAGCTTGCGCGCGAATCAGCCAGTTGCTAGTTCTGATTTCATGTCAGATAAAGTGATTCTTCATTCCAGGCATGAACATGTTGAAACTGTCCGGCTGAAATCAGCCTTGGAAGAACGCTATCTTGCCTATGCGCTTTCAACAATCATGCATCGTGCGTTGCCGGATGTCCGTGACGGCCTGAAGCCGGTTCACCGCCGGATTATTCATGCCATGCGGCTTTTACGGCTCAATCCTGATCAGGCCTATGCAAAATGCGCCCGGATTGTCGGTGATGTTATGGGTAAGTTTCATCCCCATGGCGATGCGTCAATTTATGAAGCCCTGGTGCGACTTGCGCAGGATTTTTCAATGCGCTATCCGCTGATTGACGGGCAGGGTAATTTTGGCAATATTGATGGCGACAGTGCAGCGGCCATGCGCTACACTGAAGCGCGCATGACAGATGTCTCGATGTTGCTGCTTGAAGGCATAGGAGAAGACGCGATTGATTTTCGTCCCACTTATAACGAGGAGGATGAAGAACCAGTGGTTTTGCCAGGTGCTTTTCCCAATCTTCTGGCAAATGGTGCATCCGGTATTGCTGTTGGTATGGCGACATCTGTTCCGCCACACAATGTTGCTGAGCTTTGTGATGCTGCGCTGCATCTGATTGCCCACCCTGATGCATCGTGTGGCGATCTTATCCGTTTCATTCCGGGGCCTGATTTTCCGACTGGCGGCGTTCTTGTTGAACCGCCGGAGCAAATACTTGAATCCTACCGTACAGGGCGGGGCGCTTTTCGCCTGCGGGCGCGCTGGCATAAGGAAGAAGGCAGTCGCGGTGTTTATTCCGTTTTCGTAACGGAAATTCCCTATCAGGTACAGAAGTCGCGCCTTATTGAAAAGACTGCGGAACTGCTGCTTGCGCGGAAACTGCCGCTTCTTGATGATATTCGGGATGAATCAGCAGAAGATATCCGTATTGTACTTGAACCGAAGAACCGTACGGTAGACCCTGAGCTTTTGATGGAGTCACTTTTCAGGCTTACAGATTTTGAAGTGCGTATTCCATTGAATATGAATGTTCTTTCCAAGGGACGGGTGCCCAATGTGCTTTCCTTACGGGAAGTTTTGCAGCAATGGCTTGCTCATCGCAAGGAAGTTCTGGTGCGCCGTTTGCAACATCGCTTGCAGGAAATCGCCCACCGGCTGGAAATTCTCGGTGGATATCTTGCAGCCTATCTCAATCTTGACGAAGTGATACGTATCATCCGCGAGGAAGATGAGCCTAAAGCTATTTTAATGCGGCGGTTCAGCCTGACCGGAGTGCAGGCGGAAGCTGTTCTCAATATGCGCCTGCGTTCCCTGCGCAAACTGGAAGAAGCTGATATCCGGACAGAGTTTGGTGCCTTGCGCTCAGAGCAGGACAAACTTGAAATGCTGCATTCTTCCAATACGAAACAGTGGAGTGTGATTGCCAGGGAAATTACGGTAATTAAAGAAGAATTCAGCCCTGATAGCAAGCTGGGATGCCGTCGTACTGTTTTTGAAGAAGCGCCCGGCCATGATCTGAAATATATCCAGCAGGCAATGATTGAGAAAGAGCCGGTAACAATCGTTATTTCTGAGAAGGGATGGCTGCGGGCACTGAAAGGCCACCTGTCGGATTATTCATCCATTTCTTTCAAGGAGGGCGACAAGCTTAAACTTGCCTTTCATGCGATGACAACGGATAAGATACTGATCGTGAGCACAGGCGGCAGGTTTTTCACAATCAACAGCAATGTTCTTCCAGGTGGGCGGGGACAGGGTGAGCCGATCCGTATTCTTGTTGATATGGAGAATGATCAGAATATACTGACTGCTTTTGTTTATGATCCTGAAGCAAGATTACTTGTCGCATCGCATCTTGGTTATGGCTTTGTGGTAAAGGAGGCAGACACAGTTGCCAACACACGCAAAGGCAAGCAGATCATGAATGTAAAAATGCCTGATGAGGCGTATCTTTGCATAAAGGTAGCGGGCGATTATGTCGCCATTGTCGGTGAAAACCGCAAAATGCTGCTTTTTCCATTAGAACAGGTACCGGAGATGACGCGAGGCAAGGGGGTACGTTTACAGCGTTATCGTGATGGCGGTGTCAGCGATATTACCACCTTCAGGCAGGAAGAAGGTCTGATCTGGAGGGACGCGGCCGGCAGGGCCTTCAAGCGGTTGCCGGATGAATTGACCGAATGGACGGGAAACCGTGCAGCAGTTGGCCGAACAATACCAAGAGGCTTTCCGAAATCAGGAAAATTTACCTGATTCATCCACGGTTGCTCGCGGATATTTCTGGCCTGATTAACGTCCACGGTAGGGCGCTACGCCCTGATCTGGAAGCCACACGCCCTCCGGCACGCGGCCTGTCTGCCAAAAAACATCAATCGGGATGCCACCACGCGGATACCAGTAGCCACCGATGCGTAACCATTGTGGCCCCAGTAATTCAACCAGTCTGAGGCCGATTGAAACTGTACAATCTTCATGGAAGGCACCATGGTTGCGAAATGAACCAAGATAAAGTTTCAGCGACTTGCTTTCAACAAGCCAGGCAGCAGGCACATAGTCAATGACCAGGTGAGCAAAATCCGGCTGGCCGGTAATAGGGCACAGAGATGTAAATTCAGGTGCAGCAAAACGAACTGCATAGCTGGTTTTAATATGCGGGTTTGGTACTTTTTCCAGTATTGCCCGTTCAGGCGAGGAGGGCAGTTCTGTTTTACTGCCCAGCTGGATAAGATTGCTATGCATATCACCCTTTATGACCATTATTATTTTTACCTTGTCTGAATGAATAAATCAGAGGAAAAATATATTGCGAAATAAGTTCTGCCTGTTCAATTCTTCAGGCAGCTTTTCCAGAATTCGTCATCTTCATAGTATGTCGGATCATCTATGCCGGCAAGATAGAATGCTTCCCTGCGTTCAACACAGGTGCCACAGCGTCCGCAATGATAATTGCCACCTTTGTAACATGACCAGGTTTGCGCAAAAGGCGTGCCGGTCTGTACCCCATCGGCGATAATATCTGCCTTGGTTTTTCCGGCATAAGGGGCAACAAGTTTGACAGTACATTCAAGAGACAAATTTTCCATAATACCAAATGCTTCAAGAAACTCTGGTCTGCAATCGGGGTAAATAAAGTGATTCCCGCCATGGACGGCGATAGCTACTGCACGCATATTGTTGGCACTGGCAATACCAAAAGCAATAGTGAGAAAAATAGCATTCCGGTTGGGTACAACGGTAAGCTTCATAGTTTCTTCTGCATAATGGCCCTCCGGCACATCAATATCATCTGTCAGGGCAGAGCCGGAAATTGCCTTGCCAACCGAAGAAACATCAACAAGATGAAAAGGAACATTGAGATTATCCGCACATTGTGCAGCATAAGCCAATTCCTTTTTATGACGCTGGTTATAATCAAATGCTATAATGCCCGAGAGGTGTTTTTCATATGCAAGGCGGTAGGCAAGCGAGACAGAATCAAGACCGCCTGAGCAGATAATACAGGTTTTCATTTGGTGTCCTTGTTTTAACCGGGTAGGCTGCGACCGGATAGATTTATGACAGGTATGATTTTGATGGAAAATTCCTACCCGTCTATGTGAAAATTGTCCAGAATATTTGACTTGATGTAATTAGAATTAAATGCTTCGGGCCGATACAGTGGAATCTTGGCCGCTTCTGCTTTTTTGAGTTTGTCTCATCAGTTTGCATTTATGGAGATATGTAAGATCTGACAAAAGCAGGTTGCAGGCAAGGTAAAATATCAAACCAGTTTCTTGCGGGGTTTTCCTGTTACTCATAAATAGACCAGCCTTTATGCCCCAGATGCTCCTGTGGCTTGAAGCGTATTTTGTACTGCATCTTGCGTGAACCAGCAACCCAATAACCGAGATAAACATAGGGCAAGCCATTTTCATAGCTTCGTCGAATATGATCCAGTATCATAAAAGTACCAAGGGATCGTTTGCTTTTCCCTGGATAATAAAAAGAATAAACCATTGAATAGCCATCCGGAAGAATATCAGTCAGTGCAACCGCCAGCAATTGCCCTTTCTTGTTTTCAGAGGTTTTTTTCTGGCCTGAATATGCAAGGCGGTATTCAACAAGACGTGTGTGGACAGGACTGTCAGCAACCATCATGCTGTAATCTGACATTGTCATGCCTGCCATGCCGCCATCAGCATGGCGGTGGTTGAGATAAGTGCGGAAAAGGCCATATTGCTCAGCTGTTGCCTCTGGAGCAATAACTTCAGAAACAATATCTGTATTGATTTTATAAATACGCTTCATGGTATTATCGGGTACGAATTCTCTGGTAAGAATGCGCACTGAAACGCAAGCCCGACATTCTTCACAGACAGGACGATAAACAATATTTTGGGAACGCCGGAAACCGCCAAGCGTTAACACCCCGTTCATTCCATCCGCATAAGCTCCACTCAGATAAGTAAAAACCTTTCGTTCAAAGTGCCCATCAAGATATGGGCAGGGAGACGGAGCAGTCATAAAAAACTGTTGTGTTTTTGGTGCGTGTTTTGTCATTTATCTGTGCAAGCTTTGTTTTATAGATAAAGAAGCGAAGATATTTTACTGTCGCGTGAAGTTTATTCTGATAATCGTTACACAAATATGGGCAATGGCCGTGAAGAAGAAACTGACTGCTCTATAACCCGCCTCAGGTTAGAGAACAAGACATAACAGAATGCAGTAAAATGATCAGTATATTGAAAATATACAATACTTTTTTAAATCAAAATATGAACTGCAATCACCATGTCAGGATATTTCTTCCCAAGTTAAAATAATAAAATTATTTTGTAAATTTTTTATTATTTTTTGCAGCAGAATTTTTATTTAAAAAAGTATTGTATATTTTCAATATACTGATCATTTTATTTTTATGAAGAAGTATAATCCGATTCGAAAATTTCAGTTCCGTACTATTCAGAAGATAATATGAAAACAGTTACTCAATAGTTGGCGTCAATAATGATTCTGCGGCTCAGTATCGTCGGATAAGACTAACAAGGCGCCCCTGGATTCTGATTCGATTCGGTCCGAAGATACGGGTTTTATAAGCAGGATTTGCTGCTTCCAGTGCAATAGAATCACCCTTGCGCCGATACCGTTTCAGTGTTGCTTCTTCATCATCAACCAGAGCAACGACAATTTCACCTGGATTTGCTGCATTCGTACGGCGGATAATAACAGTATCACCATCAAAAATACCTGCTTCTATCATAGAATCCCCTTTGACTTCGAGCGCGTAGTGCTCACCCGAGCCAATCATACTTTCTGGAAGAGAAAGAGCATGAGTCTGGTGCTGGATTGCAGAAATTGGCACTCCGGCAGCAATGCGCCCCATGACCGGGATATTGATATTAGCTGCCTCATCAACATCTACAGGATGTTTACCGCGAGCAAGGTTGCTTTTATAGATATGGTCGCCACTTCCCTCAATCACATTGGGAGAAAATTTACGAGAAACAACAAGGCCAGGTGCAATAGAATCAGGAAGCCGAATGACTTCAAGTGCCCGGGCGCGGTTAGGAAGACGGCGAATAAACCCGCGTTCTTCCAGAGCCGTTATCAACCGATGAATGCCTGATTTTGATGCAAGGTTAAGCGCCTCTTTCATTTCATCAAAAGAAGGAGGAATACCTGTTTCCTTCATGCGATCATGAATAAACAGCAGCAGCTCATATTGTTTACGGGTGAGCATATGCGAATAACCTCTCCAGAAGAATCAATAAAACAAAAACAGAACATATTCTATGTGTTCCATTATTGTTCTGCAATAGTTTTAAAAATGTTTAAAAATATGTTTTTTCGTTGTTGTATTTATTATTCCGGCCTGGAGGATGTTCATCCTGGTTTGTTATGCTGTCCCGGAAACAATATATTTCTGAAACCAGTCACCGTCCCTGAAAATCGCAATCTATATACCGGAGCAACCTTCTGTCGGGCTTTGCTTTCGTTGCCTGGATGGACAAAGAAATATTTTCAGAAACGGGCGAAAGATAAAAATGCAAACTGCACCTGGTGCCCCGAAGGCAAGTCAAGGAGCAGCTGGGACATAACCGTATGGGCGAATGACAGTTTCTCCGGCACGGCTGATTTTTCCTGATCCGGCTTTTTCACTGCTTGGCAGTGAATGGATAACAGTACCGGCAGCAATCTGCCATTGGCAGCAACAGTGCCGCAAAAATCCTCTGAAGGCAGATTAGGCCAGACAATCCATTGTACAGGCAGATAAAATGATCCGCTGGCACGATCAGGATCGGTTGACTCGACTGTTTCGAGATATTCAAACAATGTCGGCCCCCTTATATCACGGTATCCGGTTACTGCGGTTAACAACATTGATACCGGACCGGGCAAGTGGTCAGCAAAACAGGCCAATCAGTGACCGTAATAATCCGCGCTAATTGCAAATATATGCTATATTGTATTATACCCGGTGTTGGTTTTTTCCAAAACAACGAAGCAGCGAAAAGGAATTTTCCTGCCAGTGTCAAAACAGGATGAATTTAATCTGATCAGATAATTCTACAGGCTCTATTCCACTATCCTGCCCATGAAACACAGCATCTGTATGCTCTCCTCCCTGACCTTTATCGCCTACTGTACAGGCATGGGCCTTTATACAGGGCCGGACATGCTGTTTTATATAATGGAGACAATACTGCTCCTGTTCTTTAAATGACCGCATCAGCTTTATACATAAAATGCAACTGCATCAGGTAATGACGACAGGATTTTCTGATAATTGCACCAATAAAATAACCTTTATGAAGCACCGCCGGAAAACAGGATAAAACAGAAAGCCAATATTTGTCTGTTGGCTTTCTGTGTTCCTGTATTATGCGACAGTTTTTTTAACTTTCACCGTTTATCGCAGTTCAGATCAGAAAAATCCCTTGCGCTGCCACCAGCCGGTTCGTTTTCCCTTGGCAGGCGCGGTTATATCATCCGTTGAGAATGTCGCGGCAAGTTCTGTTTCTTTAATTTCAGGTTTTGTTTTATTTGTTGCTGTATTCTTCTTGTGTAGTACAGGTATCTTTTCTGTCGATTCCTCAACTGTTTCAACCCCGCTTTCAGCCGGTACTGCTGCTGTTGCAGCAGCTCTTTTCCGGTTGTGGCGCTTGGGGGAGGCTTTCTTTCCGGTTTTCTGCTCAACGCTTTCAGAAACATCCGCCTGAGATGCAGATTCTATGGCAACTGTTTCTATTGCAGGAGCAGTTTTTCTTTTTCTGCTGCGCCCGGTGCGTTTGGCTTTTTTCTCAACCGCCGGATGTTCAGCCTCTGTTTGCTCATCAGCTTTTTCCACCTGGCCGGCAGGGCTGAGGGGCTGTTCTTCAACCGCACCGGTTTGATCCTCATCGTTTGATGCAAGCGGGCCAACCGTCCTGACTGCGGCAAGTGCAGGGTGGCTGCTGTGTTCATACGCAGTCTCGGCCATAGCGGATATGGCAAACGAACCGACCGGCTCTGCCTGAGGAATGTAACGACTCGAATCATGCTCGCGATTACGTCGCCCGCCCCGCCTGCCACGGCGGCGGCGGCGTTTACGATGCTCCTCCTGGAGTTCTCCGGCATCTGGCATTTCAATGAAATCTGTTTCGGCTTCATCGGCTGTTTCTTCGTCCGGCAAAGTCTGAACTTCAACTGTCGATATCCGTTCTGCAACAGCGCCTTTATAAATCGCCAGATGCTGATTGCCGATTGTATCATCAGCCTCAATATCAATAGTCAGGTGAAACTGCTCTTCAAGACCGGCCAGAACCTTGCGTTTGTGGTTGAGGACGTAAAGCGCCGTGCTGACAGGCGTACGCACAATAATATTGTGGTTGCTGTTATGCAGAAGATATTCTTCAATAGAACGGACAACATGAAGTGCAACAGACGATTCAGAACGGATATACCCCGTGCCTGCACAATACGGGCAAGGCTGTGTGGTGCTTTCCAGCACAGAAGCACGGATACGCTGCCTGCTCATTTCCATGAGACCAAAATGCGATATACGTCCGACCTGAATGCGCGCCCGGTCTTCTTTCAGGCAATCCTTCAGTTTTTTTTCTACAGCCCGGATGTTACGTTTTTCCAGCATGTCGATAAAGTCAATGACGACAAGTCCGGCAAGATCGCGCAGGCGCAATTGCCGCGCAACTTCCTCTGCTGCTTCAAGATTGGTCTGAACTGCCGTTTCTTCAACCGAGTGTTCTCTGGTTGAGCGCCCTGAATTGACATCAATGGCAACAAGCGCTTCTGTCTGGTTGATAATCAGGTATCCACCTGATTTCAAACCGACTTCCGGTTGTAACATACGGTCAAGCTGGGTTTCAATGCCATTGCGCGCAAAAATAGGCAGCTTGTCCCGGTAAGGTTGCACAACCTTGGCATGGCTTGGCATCAGCATTCGCATGAAATTCTTGGCTTCACGATATCCTTTGTCGCCAGCAACCAGAATTTCATCAACATTCTTGTTATAAAGATCGCGAATTGAGCGCTTGATGAGGTTGCCTTCTTCATAGACAAGTGCAGGCGCAATAGAACTGAGTGTCAGATTACGCACATTTTCCCAAAGCCGCATGAGATATTCATAATCACGTTTGACTTCTGTTTTAGTTCGGTTTGCACCTGCGGTACGTAAAATAATGCCCATACCTTTTGGTACGGAAAGATCCCTGACAATTTCCCTGAGACGCTTGCGATCGCTTGTACTGGTGATTTTCCGGGAAATACCGCCGCCCCGCGCCGTGTTTGGCATCAGGACAGAATAACGTCCTGCAAGGGACAGATAGGTAGTAAGAGCCGCACCTTTGTTACCACGTTCTTCTTTCATGACCTGTACAAGCAGAATCTGCCGGCGCTTGATAACTTCCTGTATCTTGTAATCGCGCCGGGATACCCGTTCAATCAGCACTTCCTCCAGTGCATCCTCAGCCCCGACAAGTTCAATTGCATCCTCTGCGCTGGAGATATCCTCAACCAGAAGATCGTCCGGGTCACGGCCGGAAGATTCGGACACGGCATCAGCATCAGTTTCAGCAGCTGCTCTTTTTTTGCCGCGCTCTTTCCGGGTCGCTGCCGGTACACAGAAAGTATCGCTGTTCTCGTCATCCTGCATGGCGGCCTGTTCCTCAGCCTTAAGAAGCATAAGGCGGTCAGCAACAGGAATTTGGTAATAATCAGGATGAATTTCAGAAAAGGCAAGGAAACCATGCCGGTTTCCGCCATATTCAACAAAGGCAGCCTGCAACGAAGGCTCTACCCGAGTGATTCTGGCAAGATAGATATTACCTTTTAACTGTTTTTTATGTTCCGATTCAAAATCGAACTCCTCAATACGGTTACCCCGCGTAACAACAACGCGGATTTCCTCCTGGTGGGAGGCATCGATAAGCATTTTGTTTGGCATTTTGCAAAGTCCTGACGGCGACATGCCATATGAATCGCACTGCAAACCCTGAAAGGATGCCCGCATGCATATGGTGTCTGCCAATGATAAAAAATTCTGTCCGTCCTGAACATTGCCAAGTAAAATACCATTTTCCTGTGGCAAAACTGTTTGTGCTTCTATCAGTCATCAGCCGTTTCAAATAAATCATAAACAGGCTCCGGACAAAAATCATTGTACAAAGATCCGAGAAAAAACGGATCGACGAATTTTTTGGGTCAAAGAACACGCCAAATCACAATTTGTACTTAACCTGAAACTTCTTTCATGTGGTTATGTGTTCTTTCGGGTTGGCTGTTTGAGCAAAATCCGGGAGAAGCTTTGATTGCAACAGTTAAACCCTGCATGCAAAACAACCTCACTCCATATCGCTTTTATGTCGAACCTGACACCCTGACAAGTCATAATTAATCGATTATATCAGTTTATCATATAGTTTAACAGCATATTGTTACGCACAAGAGAAATTTTCCATGACTTGCAAAAGATTACTGATACATCTAGACAGATCAGGATGATGCCCGGATTTTTCATTTCCGGTAATGTCGGGCAACAGGACAAACAAAAAGCTTCATTCAATGGTATCCATCCGTTTCAGATGCCTTCTGGTGGTACTTCTTTTTCCGGTTACGCTGGTTTCAGTATTTTCTGCCGGGAGTGCCCGGGCAGAATCACAGTTATTACAACTTATAAGTTTGCGTACTGCCGGTAATATGAAACATGTCCGCATTATCGCAGTTTTTAATGAAAAACCGGATTATGATGTTATGCTGCTGGCAAAACCGGCAAGGCTTGTTATCAATCTGCCGGTGGCAGAATTTCCGGTACAGCATGAAAAAACAGAGCTTCACGGTTTTTTAAAGGACGTGCGTTACGGTATTGTCAGCCATGATTACTCACGCATGATTTTCGAAATGACGTCTTCCTTCAAGCTGGAACATGTTGTTGCTGAACCATTGCAAAATCAAATCTGGCAGCTGGTAATTGATCTTGCAAGATCTTCTGACAAGGAATTTGAAAAGATGCTTCAGATTCAGCAGATGCAAAGGATTTCCAGCGCTGGAAACAGGGATAGTAGGGAAAACCGGGAGCATGACCAGCCCTTTACCGTAGTGATTGATGCCGGGCACGGTGGTTTTGACCGCGGCGCCATGGGTGTCAGCGGTGTGCCTGAAAAAGAGATTACACTTGCTTTTGCGCGAACGTTGCGGAATATTCTACAAAAGGAATCCGGCATACATGCCTATCTGACGCGTGATGACGATGTATTTCTACGCCTCAATGAGCGGGTGGCTGTTGCACGCAATTATAGTGCAGATCTCTTTATTTCCATTCATGCTGACCATATTGATATTGGAAGTCTGCGCGGTGCAACAATATACACACTATCGGACAAGGCATCGGATACCTTGGCAAGGGTTCTGGCAGAACATGAAAACAAGGCAGACCTTCTGGATGGTTTGCCGCCTGATGAACTGCCGGAGGTTACCGATATTCTGATTGATCTGACAAGGCGGGAAACCCATGCATTTTCTATTGATTTTGCCGATCGGGTCATTGATTCTCTGAAGAAAGCGGGAGTCAATCTGATCAAAAACCCGCATCGTTATGCAGGATTTCAGGTTTTGCGGGCTCCGGATATTCCCTCTGTTCTGATAGAGTTGGGATATCTTTCCAATGCCGGCGATGAAAAACTGATATCCGATCCGCGTTGGCGGAAAAAAATGGCAGGGTTGATTGCCAGATCGGTTCGGGATTATGCTGATCTGCACCGGCAGAAAGCCACCAGGCTGTAACCGTTGCGATTTTATCTGTTCTTGCTGAACCGCAAGGACAAAAATATCGTGAGAACAAATTGTTTCACTTGAAATTCTTTGTTCTATCTTGTCTTTGACGCATTTCAGTGCAAATGGCACATGAACGGTTGAAATTATGTTTTTCATCCGCATGGGCTGAAAGAAGCGATATCGGTTAAGATGATCAGGTTTTTGGGTTATATATTTGCAATTGGAACTGTCGCCCTCGTTATCGGTCTGGGCGGGGCGACAGCTTATGTCAACGATGCTGCAAAAGATTTACCGGATTATGAAGTTCTGGAGAAATATGAACCGCCAGTAATGACGCGGATTCATGCCTCCGATGGGGGGCTGATGGGAGAATTTGCAACCAAGCGGCGGCTTTACCTGCCGATTCAGGCTGTGCCGGATCAGATAAAGGCTGCTTACATTTCTGCTGAGGACAAGAATTTTTACGAGCATTTCGGTCTTGACCCTGAAGGTTTTATCCGCGCTCTTGTCAATAATGTCAAAAATATAGGAGCAGGCCGTCGCCCGGAGGGTGCCTCGACTATTACCCAGCAGGTCGCCAAGAATTTTCTTTTGACATCGGATGCGACACTTCAGCGAAAAGTCAAGGAAGCAATTTTGTCGCTGCGTATCGAAAAGGCTTATTCCAAGGATCGTATTCTTGAACTTTATCTGAATGAGATTTATCTTGGCCGGGGGGCATATGGTATTGCTGCTGCTGCACTGACCTATTTCAATAAATCGGTCAATGAATTGACCCTGGAAGAGGTTGCCTATCTTGCGGCCTTGCCCAAAGGGCCGGGCAATTATGATCCCTTCAAACATACGGAACGGGCGCTTGTACGGCGCAACTGGGTCATCGACCGGATGATTGAAAACGGTTATGTTTCTGCAAAAGGTGGTGAAGCTGCCAAAAAAAAGCCGCTTGGCGTAACCTTGCGCGGCAATGATACCTATATTTTCGCTGCTGACTATTTTACGGAAGAAGTGCGCCGCCAGCTGATTTCGCGCTACGGTTCAAACATATTGTATGAGGGCGGTCTTTCGGTGCGAACCACGCTGAATCCGCAATTGCAGATTATGGCCCGCACTGCCTTGCATGACGGGCTTATCAAATTTGACCAGAATTACGGCTGGCGCGGATCTTATAATCATATTGCACTTGCCGGAGACTGGGGAGAGCCTTTATCGAAAATAGCTGCATTTTCGGACGTGCCGGAATGGCGCCTTGCTGTTGTGCTGGAAAGTACGGCTGATGGCGTCAAAATCGGTTTGCAGCCAGGAAAGGAATTGTCGGGTGCTGTTTCTAAAGAGCGGGAAACAGGTTTTGTTGCTGCAGCAGATATGAAGTGGGCATTGCGTCTGGTCGACGAAAAAGGCGTGCGCTCTTCTGCCAGGAGTCCTGCTGGTGTTCTGAAGCCGGGTGATGTTATTTTTGCCCAGGCCAAAGAAAACAAAAAACATGCTTATCTGTTGCGGCAATTACCGGAAGTGCAGGGGGCAATGATTGTTATGGAGCCTTTGACAGGGCGTGTTCTGGCCATGTCCGGGGGATTCTCTTATGCGCAATCTGAATTCAACCGCGCGACACAGGCCTATCGTCAGCCCGGTTCTTCCTTCAAGCCGTTTGTCTATGCTGCTGCGCTGGACAATGGTTATACGCCGGCATCGGTTGTGCTTGACGGCCCGGTTGAGATTGATCAGGGTCCGCTTGGTATCTGGCGACCAAAGAATTATGGCGGCACATTTGCCGGCCCTTCAACATTGCGCTACGGTATTGAACATTCCCGTAATCTGATGACAGTGCGGCTGGCAAATGACCTGGGAATGCCGGTTGTTACAGAATATGCTGAGCGTTTCGGTATTTATGATAAAATGCAGCCTATGCTGTCCATGTCACTGGGGGCGGGGGAAACGACGGTTTTGCGCCTGGTGACGGCCTATTCGGTAATTGCCAATGGCGGACGCTCGATTCAGCCATCTATGATCGACCGGATTCAGGATCGTTACGGTCGCACAATTTATCACCATGACAAACGAATATGTCAGGAATGCAATGTAAGACGGTGGGATAACCAGTCCGAGCCGGTTCTTGTTGATGAGCGTGATCAGGTTCTTGATCCGATGACTGCTTACCAGATCACATCAATGATGGAGGGCGTCGTACAACACGGTACCGCGGCGCGACTGCGTTATCTGAACAGAACAGTTGCCGGCAAGACCGGCACGACCAATGATTCCAAAGATGCCTGGTTTATCGGTTTTACGCCTGATATCGTTGTCGGTGTCTTTATCGGTTATGATTCTCCCCGATCACTTGGTTTTGGTGGCACGGGCAGTGCACTTGCAGCTCCTGTGTTCGGTGAATTCATGGAACATGCAATGGCCGGAAAGCCGAATGTCGACTTCAAGATACCAGACGGTATGATACGACTTGCCATTAACCGCAAAACCGGTATGCGTGCTGAAGCAGGTGATAGCAATGTCATTGTTGAGGCCTTCAAGCCCGGAACAGGGCCGGCTGATCTCTATCAGGTGATCGGTGGTACTGAAGCTTTTCAGGAAGGGGTGAGAGTTCCGCTGATGTCGCCGCAGGTTAACCGCGCAATTGAAAGCGGTACAGGCGGTCTTTATTAAACATGGATTGTGTTTTATGAAAACGGGACAGGTCAGGCCGCACGCTGCCTGACCTGTGGCATGGCAGATGGTTCCATTCGGTTGTAAAATATTTTCAAATGCTGCACGTCTGAACAGAATCATTTAAACATAAAGTGAATGCGGCCAGTTAAAGAAATGAGAGCGGTGTTGCAGGTTATACAGGACGCGCGCCGGTTCAATGATCAGGATAATTGTTGATGCGTACTGAAATTGAAACCTTGACTGACGAAATCAGGCGGGCCATAAGCCTGCTGAGGAGGCATCTTTGACTGGGAACAGTCACTGAAAAAGCTTGAATATTTAAATCAATGTGCAGAAGATCCGGCCCTGTGGAATGACCCCCGCAAGGCACAGGATTTGATGCGTGAACGTCAGTATCTGGAAGAATCTGTAGCTGATATTACACGTTTGACCCGTACACTTGATGATTCTATCGAACTCATCGCATTGGGTGAGGAAGAGGGTGATGATTCTGTTGTGGCAGATGCTGAAAAGGCCATACGCAACTTGAAGGATGAAATTGACAGGCGTCAGATTGATATGCTGCTTTCCGGTGAGGCAGATACCAACGATGCTTATCTGGAGGTGCATGCGGGCGCAGGCGGAACTGAAAGTCAGGACTGGGCCTCAATGCTGTTGCGCATGTACACGCGCTGGGCCGAGCAACATGCCATGAAAGTTGAGGTCATGGAGATACATGACGGTGAGGAAGCAGGCATCAAATCAGCCACCATCCTTGTCAGGGGTCATAACGCCTACGGAATGCTCAAGACAGAATCCGGTGTACATCGTCTTGTGCGCATATCCCCTTATGATTCCAATGCCCGCCGTCATACATCATTTGCCAGTATCTGGGTTTATCCCGTTATTGATGATAATATTGAAGTTGATGTTTCGGAATCGGATGTCCGCATTGACACCTACCGTGCATCAGGGGCGGGCGGACAGCATGTGAATACGACAGATTCAGCGGTTCGCATTACGCATATTCCGACAGGTATTGTTGTTCAGTGTCAAGCCGAGCGTTCACAACATAAAAACCGTGCCGCTGCCTGGGCAATGTTGCGCGCCCGTCTTTATGAGGAAGAGCTTAAAAAGCGTGAGGAGGCAGCCAGTGCCACAGAAGCTTCAAAGACCGATATTGGTTGGGGACATCAGATTCGTTCTTATGTTCTGCAACCTTATCAGCTCGTAAAGGATTTGCGCACCGGTGTGGAAAATACTGATCCACAGGGGGTGCTGAACGGTAATCTGGATGCCTTTATGGAAGCTGCTTTGGCCCAACGCGTACATGGTGATGATGGAGGTATTGAAGATACAACAACCGGGACACCTGATATAACGAGTTGAAAATGCCGATAACTTCAACCGTTATCCTTGTGTTCCAGTTATAGCGGAATCAATGCCGGGTACACTTTCCAGATCCGGTTTTTTCTTGATAAGACACTGACAGCACTTGTGAGAGCAAGGGCGGATGGCTCTTGTCAAGAAAGCAGGTTCAGTTTGTATTGCGGCCAAGGCAAAACTGAGGAAACCGGCTGTCAGCAAAGAAAGACAAGCCCTTCATGGGTAAATATCTGCCTGATCTGCCCTGTAAAACGCCTGAATCATTAATAATTGCCTAACAAAACGGCATGTCAGAAGGACATAGTTCAGCTATAGCTTATTTTCTTCAAGGTTCCGGACGGTTTTGAGTACAGCTTCCGCATGGCCAGGAACCTTTACCCCGGGCCAGATTTCGGCGATTTTTCCATCAGCATCAATGAGCACGGTGGTACGTTCCACGCCCATGTATTTTTTCCCGTACATGCTTTTTTCAACCCACACACCATAGGCATTGAGCACGGATTTATCTTCGTCGGCAAGCAGATCAACACCCAGAGCATGTTTGCTGCGGAATTTTTTATGCCTGGCAACACTGTCAGGTGATATACCGATAACTTTTACTCCAAGTGCATCAAATTGCGGCAACAGGCAGGAAAAATCGAGCGCTTCCCTTGTACAGCCACTGGTATCATCCTTGGGATAAAAATACACAACCACCGGTTTTCCTCTCAGATCAGAGAGGGTGACAACTGCACCATTGTCATCAGGAAGGGTAAAGTTGGGGGCTGTTTTCCCTTTTTTAAGCGTAGCCATATCGTTGCCTTTCTTTTATTGTTATTAATTTCTATTCTTTCTCACAGGTCAAGGCTGTTCTTCATTTGGCTGAAACCTAACACAGCGCTTCTGTATGCGTCTATTCGTAGAATTTATGAGGAACTGTTAAGAGTTGCCCGACAAGCAAAAAAAATCCGCTTCTCAGAATGAAGCACCGAAAGATACTCTTCTTGTTTCCTCCGTTGAAGCGCCGGAAGAAAGCACGGCTGATATATCGCACTATAAGCCTGTCCGTTTCTGGCAGGCAAAACGGGCAATGTCGGCACTGGTCTGTATCATTTTTCTTTTTTTCGTTTGTACTGCGACGCTGTTGAGAATTGGTTTGCGCGGGCAGTTTCTGGATGATCAAATACACAATGTCTTAAGTGAAAAACTGGGGGAATTTGTACAAACTGAAATCCACGGTGCCCGCCTTTCTCTGGACACCGATTTTCACATCGCACTTGAAGTCAGCAATGTTCCAGTTCGCCATCTGCCGGGTAATATAAGATTGAACCGCCTCGGCATGGTGCGTTTCGGACTCTCGACGGGAGAACTTATTCGGGGAAAGGTCCAGGTTTCTCAGGTTGAACTACAGGATGCCGAGATTTTCCTGCCTAATACAGGTAACCGCAACATTGCTGCTTATCTGCCTCAGGATAACAACAGGCGGATTGATTTTGACGCTGTTTCGGACATGCTGTTTGCATCGGCTGAACATCTGCTTGAAGGGTTTGGCAAACAGGCAGTAAATTCTCTTATTCTGGAAAATATTTTATTTCGTTTCCAGGTAAACAATACCCGGCAGAGTTTATCTGTTGCGTATCTGAAGATACGCTATCGGGACCATGCCATAAAGCTTGATGGGCAATTGGAGTGGAACGGACAGCTGATAAGCCTTGAAAGCTATATTGAACGTGATGCCGCGCAGTGGGGACAGACTTTTGCTGTTACGGTAAAAGGTGTTCCGGTTCATCTGGGGGCAAAAGACGATATTACCCCTTACCTGGCGGATGGTCGAATAAATAATGCTCATTTCAGAATGAAGGGTACAGCTGATATCCGTCTTCAGGGAATACAGGCACATGATGGCAAACCGCGCAGGATTTTGGCATTTTTTTCCTTATCAGAAGGATATACTGACATCAGTGTTGACAAGGCAATAATCATGCGGCTTGAACTGGAAGCAGCCTATAATACCGGCAGTGGCGATATTGAAATTCTGCCGTCGAAATTTGTCCTTGGCGGAGTAAGAATTCCGTTTAAAGGTGTCATCGGTTCCATGCCGCGAGGGGACGGAGCAACAGATATAACGGGGAAATACCATTTTGAACTGACAGCAGACAAAGGTGTATCTGCACCGCAGGATTCTCCTGAATATCCTCTGCAATTTGAGCTGAAACTGGCAGGCCGGTTTCTTGCTGAAGACAGGCGGGCCGTTTTTGACCGGTTTTTATTGCAGACTGAATATGGAAACCTGCTGGGGCAGGGCAGCCTGCGGTTTGGTGAAGGCTCACCGGAAACCATTTTTGTCCTGCGGGTTCCGCGTATGCCTGTCCATGAGATAAAACAACTGTGGCCGGTTAATATTGCCCGTGGTACGCGCCTTTGGGTTCTGTCCCATGTATTCGGCGGGGAACTTTCAGATTCGACCATAGAAATTGCTCTGCCGGGCGGTTTTTTCAAAGCCGGAAAAATACCGCCATTACTGACCGGCCAGGAATTGAAAATCAAAGCCCATGTGAAAAATTTCCGTTCTGATCTTATAGGCAATATCCCGGCATTACGGGAAGGGTTCGGCAATATCATTGTAAAAGGAACCGCAACAGAAATACAACTGGATCATGCGATTGCCTATGTTGATGATGATGAACGCCTTGAGATTTCCGAAGGTGTCATGACCATGGCCTGGATACCGCTCAAACCATTGCTGGCTGATCTTTCCATACGTATCCGCGGGGCGGTCGGCTCGGTTGGGAAACTTCTGGACTGTGATCCTGTTAATGCAGTCAACAAAATTCCTTTTGATGTAAAAAAGGCATCCGGCACTGTCAGTGTCCTTCTTAAACTGAATTTCCCTGTAATGAAAAGACAGCGGAATGACGAACTCCGCTGGGAAGCGTGGATTGATTTTCAACAATTTTCCCTGTCCGAGCCCTGGCGGGGAACAACTGCCATAAGCAATGCCGCAGGCAGTATCCATATAAACAGCCAGATTGTTGAACTGAAAGGCGACGGGTTGCTGAACGGCATTCCTGCCAGCGTAGAGATGAGTCTGCCGACCGCCGGTAGCAATGTGAAAAAGCAGGAAAAAATTATTTTTCGTCTGGATGATCAGATCAGAAACAGGTTTTTTCCTGCTTTGAACAGTTTTTTGACAGGGGATATTTCAGTTGAAATCGGATCTGAAACAAATGCCAGACGTCATATTGTTATTGATCTGTCAAAAGCAACCTTTGAAATACCATGGATGGGTTGGAAAAAAGGCAGTGGCATTGCTGCAAAAGCGGAAATGACGGTGGGATCAGACATCAACACACTGAAAAATATTGAAATCAATGATTTTGACCTGAGCGGAGCAACATTTCAGATTGCTGGAAAAATTGTTATAAAGAACGGAAATTTTGTTACAGGCGATTTTTCGAAGATCAGTTTTAACCGCAATGACAAACTTCGCCTTTCTATCAAAAAAAACGATAAGACCTGTCAGATCAAACTGACAGGACAATCTTTTGATATGCGTTCCCTGATCAAACACTTAAGCGAAACAAACAGCCGTAACAGCGGTGGAGAAAAGATTGAGTTTATTGCCCGGATTGATAATGTCGGCGGTTTTTATGGAGAAAACCTTACAAATTTCAGGGCATTGTATAACCGTGATCTTTCTGGATATGACAATATTTCTGTTGAAGGGGTAACCGGCACAAACTATCCCGCTGTTGCCAGAATTAGCAGGCAGAATGACAAACAAAGCATCCATATATCCACCGGAGATGCCGGTTCGGTGCTGCGGTTCATGAATTTTTATGATAAAATCCATGCGGGGCGGCTGGAAGCAACACTGCAATCTGTAAAAGGCGCTCCGTTAAGCGGGCCAGTCAGCATTTCCGGTTTCCAGATTATAAATGACCCCAGATTTGCATCCATTGTTTCGACATCACCTTCAGGAGGAGGTAAAAGCCTGAATGAGGCCGTCAAAGGCAAGATTGATGTATCACGCGTGGTAATTGATCAGGCATTTGGCCAGATTGCCAAGGGCGATAATTATCTGGTTCTTGACAGGGGGGTTATTCGCGGCCCGACAATAGGGGCGACATTTCAGGGGGTTGTTTATGATGCATCCGGTAATATTGCAATGACCGGAACGTTCATGCCCGGCTATGGCCTGAACAGGCTTTTCAGTGATGTGCCGGTTTTGGGAACTGTGCTTGGTAATGGGCGGGACCGCGGATTGATCGGCATTACTTTCAAGATAGAGGGTAGTGCCAAAATGCCGCGGGTTGTTGTCAATCCGATTTCTGTTATTGCTCCGGGGATTTTTCGTTCTATCTTTGAGTTCAAATAAAATTGAATGCAGGATAGAAAATTTTCTGTTTTACTGCATGATTGCGGGTATGAAAATTCTGTTTGATTGCAAAATACTCTAAAGCATTTTCAGAGGGAGGCAGGAATCGTTTTTATAAGGAAAACAGTTCCGCGGATTATTTTCTGATCTTGCCTCAATCTTTCAAAAAACTGATAAAACAATAATTTGAGAACTTTTATTCAAAGAGGGGTGGAGTAATATGATGCAAAACGCAATGAATTTTATAACGCGTTTTTTTCCGCTGTGGGTTGTCCTGTTTGCAGTCTTTGCTTTTTTTCATCCTCAGCCGGTTATTGATCTGGGATTGAAAGTCTATGTTCCGTGGTTTCTGGCGCTGATCATGCTGGGTATGGGGCTTACGATGTCGCCCCGTGATTTTGCACTCGTGTTAACCAGACCTAGCCTGATCGCCATTGGTGTGGTGCTGCGCTGCATGCTGATGCCGCTGATTGCTTTTGCCATTGTCCATATCCTGCAATTGCCGCTTGGGCTGGCTTTGGGACTCATTCTTGTCGGATGCTGTCCAAGCGGAACGGCATCCAATGTCATGACCTTTATTTCACGCGGTGATACGGCTTTATCGATTATGCTGACAAGTGTTATCACCCTGCTTGCGCCCGTTTTAACACCACTGACATTTTATCTGCTTGCCGGAGCCTATATACCCATTGATGTCTTCAGGATGTTTACGGAGATTATCACAATCGTGGTGGCGCCTGTTCTCGCCGGTATTTTACTGCACGTGGTAGCCGGTCGTTTTGTTACATTCATTCAGCCTGTTGTTCCGGTTATTTCCATTTTTGCTATTACGCTGACTGTGGCGATTGTTGTTGCTTTGAATGCACATAATATTACCGGAGCCGCTTTTGTCATTTTTCTGGCAGTTATACTACACAATGGTCTTGGTTTCTTTTTCGGTTACTGGACAAGCAGACTGTTCAGGCGATCCGAGATGCAGAGCCGGGCAATAACTTTTGAAATCGGTATGGAAAACTCCGGCCTTGCTGTTACACTTGCACTTGCCCATATTGATCCGATAGCAGCGATTCCCGGTGCAATTTTCAGTGTATGGCATAATCTCAGCGGTTCAATCCTTGCCGGATATTGGAGAAACCACCCTCCAGGTGAAAGAAACCGGAGTATTTTCAGAAAAAGCAAATCCTGTTTTCCAGCCCGGCTTCAATCTGCCCGAAAATAATCTGGATTCTTTCGGTAATTCTGCCGTGGAGTGATTTTATACGGCGATACGACCGGGGCAGGCATGCTGTTCTATTTAAACCCACCCTATTGGGGTAATGAAAACGACTACGGCAGGAATATCTTCAGCCGGAATGATTTTAAAGTTCTGGCAGAGACACTGGCCCGGATCAAAGGCCGTTTCCTTATGTCACTGAACGCCGTTGCCGATGTGTATGAGACTTTCGCTGCATTCCATATCGATGAAGTGGACTGCACGTATTCAGTATCAAACAAAAGAAGCAAGGCAGTCAAAGAGGTTATTATCCGCAACGGAATTTGAAAGACCTTTAAAGAGGCTTTGAGGCCTCTTCAAAATGACAACAGGAGGCCAGAAAAAGATGGTGGTATAAAAGCGGCGGTGCCAAAGCGCAGTCGTCGGAATAATATTTGCAGATATAGCCAGTTATTTTCGACAAGCTACAGCAATCTGAAACGGATGGATAAAGTGGATCAGTCTGAAACCTGCTGACAAGCTACAGCCGGTTTGGTGAATTTTTTCTCAAAACAGTGCTCCTGACAACTGAATAAAGGATGCAAGCTGCCAAAGATATAAAGGGCAGCAGGAAGCTTGATTATGGTTATATATGACGGATCGGTGATCTTCGGTGGTCACGTGCAGATAAGGCATATTACGCCGTTGGTGTCTTGGGTCAGTATATCTATATCAACCCGAAGGAAAAACTAATTATGATGGCAACAGGCAACGAACCAAAACCTGTGGGCAAACAGCCGATCAAGCCGGAAATTTTCTTCAACACCATCGTCAATTATCCGAAACAGTGAGAGAACGCCGGGAAGCAATTTCTGTTTCCTGTAAAACCCAAGAATACTTAATGCCGGGATGAAACAACCCTTACAAGGATGTGTTTTTTCCTGCCCAAAGAGAGTTTTATGACGCCGGCAGCATTGATATCAGCATAGCTGATTATTCTTGCTTCATTTTCAACCTGCTGATCATTCACCCTGACACCGCCGCTCTGTATGTGACGGCGAGCCTCGCCATTGGATTTAGTCAGTCCTGCCCTGACGAGAAGAGTGAGCAAGCCATAGCCAGCCTCTATTTCAGATAAAGAAACATCAATAGTCGGCAAATCATCGCCAAGTTTGCCTTCCTCAAAGGTTTTGCGCGCTGTTTCAGCAACAGCTTCAGCAACTTCATGCCCATGCAGCATTGCTGTAATTTCAGTGGCAAGGATTTTTTTGACTTCATTTATCTCTGCATCTTGCAGTTTGCCAAGGCGGGCAATCTCATCCATCGGCAATGTCGTGTACAGCTTGAGAAAACGTAAAACATCTGCATCTTCAGTATTACGCCAATATTGCCAGAACTCATAGGGGCTGAGCATATCAGCATTGAGCCAGACAGCGCCATCAAGCGATTTCCCCATTTTTACGCCCGACGCTGTGGTAAGCAATGGCGAGGTGAGAGCATAAAGCTGTGGTGTTCCCATACGGTGCCCAAGTTCAATACCATTGACAATATTTCCCCATTGGTCAGAACCACCCATTTGCAGACATATACCGTAGCGCCTGTTAAGCTCGACAAAATCATAGGCCTGAAGAATCATATAGTTGAATTCCAGAAAAGAAAGCGAATGCTTACGGTCAAGGCGCATCTTTACAGAATCAAAGGACAGCATGCGGTTGACAGAAAAATGCTGCCCGACATCCCGCAAAAATTCCAGATAATTGAGCGGGCACAGCCAATCGGCATTATTTGCCATAACAGCATCACCGGTCCCGTCTCCAAAACGGATATAGCGTGAGAATACCTTTCTGATTCCGGAAATATTTTGTGCAATGACATCTTCCGTCAGCAGTTTGCGTGCTTCATCCTTGAAAGAAGGATCCCCGACTGTACCGGTCCCGCCGCCCATCAATGCAACCGGCCTGTGGCCCGTTTTCTGCATCCAGTGCAGCATCATAATCTGGATCAGCCCGCCAGCATGCAGGCTTGGTGCAGTCGGATCAAAACCAATATAGCCCGTTACAGTTTCTTTAACAAAAAGATCATCCAGTCCTTTTTCATCCGAAATCTGGTGGATAAAGCCGCGTTCCTCCATGATATGAAGAAAATCAGATTTAAAACGGAACATTGAATTTTCCTGTCGTTCAAGATTGCCGAAATCACAGCACAAACCGGTTTTCCGATTTAACAAGGCCGGGAAATAGCCCAGCGCTGCATAGCGGCCTTTAGTTACAAAACAGCTTTTTAATAACAGGATAGCCTGCGATGACAAAGCGAAAAACAGTGATCGGATTTAATGAGTGGAACATCAATGAGCGGCATTGATGTCGCATTTATCAAAACCGACAGCACCAAAGCAGACGAAAGTTACCGGTCACCCCCGGCTTGCTTGTCCTTATTTTCTCCGCTCCCGGTCAAAGAAAAGCTGGTTAATGCCGGCAGCATTACCAAAGCGCATGAATAACCTGGCACTTTCTCCTGTTTTCAGCGCAGGCGTCTGGGGCGTACTTCGGCCAGTTCGCCGGCAAGACGGCGATCGAGATATTCCGAACATTCTTCAATCAGTACCTCGGTACGGCCGGTAAAGAAATGATTGGCACCTTCAATAATCTTCTGGGTAATGGTAATACCTTTCTGAGTCTTGAGTTTGTCAACCAGAGCCTGCACATCCTTTGCCGGAGCGACCTTGTCCTGATCGCCATGGATAATCAACCCTGAAGACGGGCAGGGGGCCAGGAACGAGAAGTCATAGATATTAGGCTGGGGAGCAACAGAGATAAACCCTTCAATTTCCGGCCGGCGCATCAGAAGCTGCATCCCGATCCACGCTCCGAAGGAATAGCCGGCAACCCAGCATGTCTTTGAATCGGGGTGCAATGTCTGCACCCAGTCGAGGGCCGCGGCAGCATCCGACAATTCACCTGCACCATGATCAAATTCGCCCTGACTTCGGCCAATGCTCCTGAAGTTAAAGCGCAATGTTGTAAAATTCAGTTCCTGAAAAATATAGAACAGATCATAGACAATCTTGTTGTTCATCGTTCCGCCAAACTGTGGATGAGGATGAAGAATAATAGCAATCGGCGCATTTTTCTCTGACGATGGTTGGTACCGGCCTTCAAGCCGTCCGGCAGGCCCGTTAAAAATCACTTCAGGCATCCAGTGCTCCACGATTTTGTATTTACAGGCTTGAAGATATCTGTAACCTTGACGCTGTTATGTTCAAGCCGTAAAATTGTGATACTTTTGTTCATAACACGGAAGTATTCCATGTAATCCATGGTTAGATAGGCTTTTTCTGACTGTTTTTTCAAGAAAATTGCGCTTTCCGGGTAGTGATGGATGGAAATTTTATATCGGGCTGGCTGATTTACAGGCATGAAGCGTATTTATCTCGACTATAATTCAACAACACCTTTGTCAGGACACGTGCGTAAAGCACTCCTTTCAGCGCTGGATAATTTCGGCAATCCTTCTTCTGTTCACGCAGAGGGCCGCGCTGCCAAGGCAATTATGCAGAAAGCGCGCCGTGAGGTTGCGGCTTTGGTTCATGCTGATCCGGAAAATATTGTTTTCACATCCGGAGCGACAGAAACGGCGATGACACTTCTGACACCACATTATTTCATGGGGCGCTCGCCGCTTTTCCTGTCGCATTTTTATTTTTCTGCAACCGAACATCCATGTATTACCAGTCTGGGCCGTTTTCCGGCAGAGATGAGCACTTCTGTTCCGGTTGACAGCAATGGCATTGTCCAGCCGGACAGTTTGCGGGAAATTCTTGCCAGACACGACAGAAGCAAAGGTTTGCCGCTTGCTGCCATTCAGTATGCAAACCATGAAACAGGCATCATTCAACCCGTTGTGGCACTGGCCAAAGTCATCAAGGAAGCAGGTGGTCTTTTCATTGTTGACGCCGTACAGGCTGCGGCAAAAGAAAAGCTTGATATTACAGAAGACTGTGGTGATTTTTTCATTCTTTCATCTCATAAGATTGGCGGGTTGAAAGGCGTGGGAGCCTATATCGCTGCCGGCAGTATTATCAGACCGGAGCCTTTGATAACCGGTGGCGGGCAGGAGCGGGGCTTGCGTGGCGGAACGGAAGCGCTGCCGCTTGTCGCAGCTTTCGGGGCAGCGGCTACTGATGCATGCAACCGCGAGCAGGAGCATGAAAGGCTGGCAAAACTGCAGAAACGGCTGGAAGAAGGGTTAAGAGAGATCATGCCCGACGTTATCATTTATGGTAGCGGTGCAAAACGTCTGCCAAATACTACTTTTTTTTCTGCACCTGATATCAAGGCTGAAACTATGCAGATTGCCTTTGATCTTGAGGGAATTGCTGTTTCTGCAGGGGCAGCCTGCTCATCCGGAAAAGTAAGAAAAAGCCCTGTTTTACAAGCGATGGGAGCAATAGCTTCCAACGGAGCTATCCGTGTTTCGAGCGGGCGGGATACACGGACAAATGATATTGAACATTTCCTCAAGGTGTTCAAAAATATCATATCGCGAAAAAAATAACAGGCAAAGCGCTTGAAAAGCAGTTTAGAATTGTTTTAAAAAACATCGAATAAAGCTTGAGTGATCTTGTCATGTTTCATCAAAATGATTACCTTGTTGTCAAGGAAAGCCGGTTTTTGAGGGTAGAGTATCATTCAGTTTGGTTCTGACCGGATCGATACTTCGCATTTTGTAGTCGTTGCATTTTCCTGTCAGCTGGCCGGGAAATGCTCCAGTAACTGCCGGATCTTGATTCTGGCAAGGTAGGGAGAACGCGAATGCCTGCTGTGCAGGAAACCATACATCAGGTTCGTGAGATTGATGTCGATCAGTATAAATATGGCTTTGAGACAAAAATCGAAACCGAAAAAGCTCCCAAAGGTCTGAATGAAGATATCATCCGCTATATTTCCGGGCGTAAGCAGGAACCGGAGTGGATGCTTGAATGGCGGCTTCAGGCTTATCGCCGCTGGTTGAAGATGGCCGAACCCAGATGGGCACGGCTGCAATATCCTGAAATTGATTTTCAGGATTATTACTATTATGCTGCACCCAGAAATCAGAATGGGCCAAAATCTCTCGATGAAGTGGATCCGGAACTTCTGGAAACCTATGAAAAGCTTGGTATTCCGTTGAAAGAACAGGAAATTCTGGCCGGAATACGCAAACAGAATGAACCGTCCGAACTGGTGAATGACAATATCTATGCATCAGGGCGTGTTGCTGTGGATGCGGTATTTGATTCTGTTTCTGTTATTACCACTTTTAAAGATGAACTGGCGCGTGCCGGTGTTATTTTCTGCTCCATATCAGAAGCTGTCGGTAAGCATCCGGAACTGGTACAAAAGCATCTCGGCTCTGTAGTGCCGGTCGCAGACAATTTTTATGCTGCATTAAATTCTGCAGTTTTTACCGATGGTTCTTTTGTCTATGTGCCCAAGGGTGTGCGATGCCCCATGGAGCTTTCAACCTATTTCCGCATTAATGAGCGTAATACCGGCCAGTTCGAGCGCACATTGATTATTGCGGATGAAGGAGCTTATGTTTCCTATCTTGAAGGATGTACAGCACCCCAGCGGGATGAAAACCAGCTTCATGCCGCTGTTGTGGAACTTATTGCATTAAAGGACGCTGAAATCAAATATTCAACGGTGCAGAACTGGTACCCCGGTGACAAGGAAGGCAAGGGTGGCATCTATAACTTTGTGACCAAGCGCGGTGATTGCCGGGGGGATAATTCCAAAATCTCCTGGACACAAGTTGAGACCGGTTCGGCTATTACATGGAAATATCCTTCATGTCTGCTCCGGGGTGATAATGCACGCGGTGAATTTTATTCTATTGCGGTTTCCAACGGCCATCAGCAAATCGATTCCGGCACCAAGATGATTCATCTTGGCAGAAATACATCCAGCCGGATTATCTCCAAGGGTATTTCTGCCGGTTTTTCAAACAATACCTATCGCGGTCAGGTAACAGCACATCGCAAGGCTGTCAATGCGCGCAATTTCACACAATGTGACAGTCTGCTGATCGGCAATGATTGCGGCGCCCACACGGTGCCTTACATCGAAGCGAAAAACGCCAGTACCCGGTTTGAACACGAAGCAACGACTTCAAAGATATCTGAAGACCAGCTGTTTTACGTCATGCAGCGCGGCATCCCGGAAGAGGAGGCAATTGCACTGATTGTCAATGGTTTTGTCAAGGAAGTTATTCAGAAATTGCCGATGGAGTTTGCTGTGGAAGCGCAGAAACTTATCGGTATCAGCCTTGAAGGCAGTGTCGGATAAAATTTTTCATTTCCGCGAAGTGCAGGTTTTGTAAAAACCGCTCCGGATAAACAGGATGAAAGCAGATGTTGGAAATAAAAAATCTTCATGCCCGGACTACAGAGACCGGAACGGAAATCCTCCATGGTCTTGATCTGACAGTTCAGGATGGCGAAATTGCTGCTGTCATGGGGCCGAATGGTTCGGGAAAGTCGACGCTTTCCTATGTTATCGCCGGTTGCGAGGATTATGAGGTCACGCAGGGTGATATTCTTTATAACGGGCGGCAGTCCATTCTGAAAATGGATGCTGCGGAACGCGCGGCCCTTGGCGTCTTTCTGGCATTTCAATATCCGATGGAAATACCTGGTGTTGCCATGATGGAATTTTTGAAAGCTGCAATAAATGCGCAAGGCAAGGCACGTGGCGAACCGGAAATGAAAGTGCCGGAATTCCTCAAGCATGTCAAAGCTGCGGCAGGCAATCTTGAAATAGATATGGCCATGCTCAAGCGTCCGCTGAATGTCGGTTTTTCCGGTGGTGAAAAAAAGCGGGCTGAAATCTTGCAGATGGCATTGCTTGAGCCGAAACTTTGCGTTCTGGATGAAACGGATTCCGGTCTTGATATTGATGCGTTGAAGATCGTGGCAGATGGTGTCAATGCCCTGCGGACAGCGGATCGTTCATTCCTTGTCATCACGCATTACCAGCGTCTTCTTGATTATATTGTACCTGATACGGTTCATGTTCTTTACAAGGGCCGGATTATCAAGAGCGGCGACAAATCATTGGCACTGCATCTGGAACGAAACGGATATGCCGGTATTATCGGCGAAGCTGCCTGAAGGAGCGCCTGATGACAGTATTGCAAAAAGCAGGCCTGACACAGGCAGAGATGGCGATTATTGATAATTTTTCGGTATTTCAGAACAAGTCGGAGCAAACGGGAGCCAGGTCAAAAGCTGCCCGTGAAGCGGCCATGACAGTTTTTAAGCAAAATGGCCTGCCTTCACGGCGGACAGAGAGCTGGCATTATACCGACCTGAAAACGCAACTGGTTCATATCGCTCCTTATCGTGACAACAAGGCTGATGGAAAACTGGCCACGCCGCTTATGCGGAAAAATATTGTTTTGGGGGTTGTTAACGGCAAAGCTGTCTGCACCAGTCCGTCATCGGATATCCTGTTTACAACGTTTGGCGAATTGCTTGCCAGCGGCAAAACTGATCTGCCGCAGGATTTTTCCGCTGATAATATCATTGCCCAGCTTAATACGGCCTTTGTCAGTGACGGCTGGCAGTTGGACATTCCGGACAATACGTCTTCGGAGAGAATCATCGAGCTTCAGAACATCCAGAATGGCGCCCAGTCTCATGTGCGCTTTCCGGTCACCATGGGCAGAAACGCGAAAATGACGGTTATTGAACGCCAGATCGGTGATGATGAAGAGAGTTTTCTCTCTTCTGTCAGCGACCTTGATATTGCCGACGGAGCGCAGGTTTTATGGATCATAATCCGTGAACGCGGCATATCTTCAACCGAGCTTAACCAGTTTACTGCACGGCTTGGGAAGGATGCCGGCCTCAGGCTTTATATCATCAATGCCGGCTCGCACCTTTTGCGTCAGGAAGTCAATATTGATCTCAATGGCAGCGGTGCCAATTTTCGATTGCGCGGCATTAATCTGCTGTCGGGAAAAACCCATGCTGACATAACCATGACTGTTCGCCATCTGGCTGAAGCAGCCACATCAACGGAAATCATCCGGAATGTTGTCACCGATGATGTTCGCGGCGTGTTTCAGGGAATGATCCGGGTAGCGCAGATTGCCCAGAAAACAGATGCCCGTATGGCTTGTAACAGTCTTGTTCTTTCTGATAATGCTGAATTTGATACAAAGCCGGAACTTGAGATTTTTGCTGATGATGTTACCTGCGGGCATGGTGCAACGGTTGCTGAAATCAACCATGATCATCTTTTTTATCTTATGGCGCGCGGTATTCCACAAGCTCAGGCCAGGGCCATACTGGTCAAGGCTTTCGTCGGTGAATTGATTGAGGAGCTTGACCGGGAAGACGTTGAAGCTGCATTGCAGGCAGTGCTTGATCATTGGCTGCAAATGCATATCTAGATTTTCAGGCTTATGATTGACAGGAAAGACCTGTTCCAGAATTTGACTGTATATAAAAGCGGAAAAGAAAACCTGTTACGGATTCTTCATACCGGTTGTTCCCCCCCAAAAAAACAGGCAGCACCTCTTAATGACAGGAAAAAAAGCAGAGAAACACTTTGATATTGATGTGATTCGCAGGGATTTTCCGATTTTAGCGAAAACAATTCACGGCAAACCGCTTGCTTATCTTGATAATGCTGCATCAACACAAAAACCGCAATGTGTTGTTGACGCCATGTCCCATGCCTATCTTGAAACATATGCCAATGTGCATCGGGGGCTGCATTATCTGGCTAATATTGCTACAGACGCTTATGAAAAAGCACGTGAGACTGTACGGAATTTTCTCAATGCGCCATCTGCTGACACAGTTGTTTTTACCAAAAATGCAACTGAAGCCATCAATACCGTGGCTTATGGATGGGGCATGCCGAATATCGGCAAGGATGATGAGATTGTCGTCACGGTCATGGAACATCACTCCAATCTTGTTCCCTGGCATTTTATCCGGCAATGGCAAGGGGCCAGGCTGGTTTTTGTACCTGTTGACGGGGATGGCATTCTTCGCATTGAGGATTTTGAAAAAGCCCTGACGGCGCGAACCCGGCTTGTTGCTATTACCCATATGTCAAATGTATTGGGAACAGTTCCACCCGTCAGACAGATGATTGGAATGGCGCACGCACGCAATCTTCCGGTTCTTGTTGACGGCGCCCAGGGTGCTGTGCATCTGCCTGTTGATGTTGTGAATATGGACTGTGACTGGTATGTTATGACCGGGCATAAGCTTTACGGGCCGACGGGGATTGGTGTTCTTTATGGAAAAAAGGAACGTCTGGAGGCCATGCGTCCTTTTCAGGGTGGCGGTGAGATGATTGAGGATGTAACAATCGGCAATGTTACCTATAATCATCCGCCATACAGGTTTGAGGCCGGTACACCGCCTATTGTCGAGGCAATCGGCCTTGGTGTGGCGCTTGATTATATGGGCAGGTTTGGCCACGATGCCATTCTACATCATGAGCATGCCTTAAGCATCTATGCCCACGAGCGTCTTGCTGCAATTGAAGGGCTTCATATCATCGGTCGGGCACCAGGCAAGGGGGGGATCATTTCCTTTAATCTTGCCGGTATCCACGCCCATGATGTATCGATGTTTGTTGACCGGCAGGGGATCGCCATAAGAGCCGGAACCCATTGTGCACAGCCACTTTTAAAGCGTTTTGGTGTCACATCAGCCTGCCGGGCATCATTGGCGCTTTATAATAACCGGGCAGATATTGATCAGCTTGCCGAGGCGCTGATAAAAGCAAGGACATTTTTCAGATGAGTGAAAAGGAAGAAGCAGACAAAACAGCGAGGACTGGAATTGCAAATCAGCATTCAGCGCTGACACCTGTTATTTCCGCCATTCCTGCGGCAGAACTTGACCGGATGACAGACGATATCATTACTGCACTTAAAACTGTTTATGATCCGGAAATTCCTGCGGATATTTATGAGCTTGGTCTTATATACCGTATTGATATCGAAGATGACAGGGCGGTAAAAATCGAGATGACATTAACAGCACCGGGTTGTCCGGTTGCGGGTGAAATGCCAGGATGGGTTGAAAATGCTGTTAGTGCGGTTGAAGGTGTCTTGCATGTTGAGGTAACGATGACCTTTGATCCGCCCTGGACACCTGACCGCATGTCAGAAGAAGCACAGGTTGCTGTTGGCTGGTATTAAACCGCAATATTATTCTGCCGGTCTATCCAGGTAATATTTTTTTAATCATTTGATTCTGCCGGAAGCGTTGATTCTACTGTTGCATATACCGGCAGGGCATGAATTTTTCTGATAAAACTCTTGCTGCCGGTAACATTTCAAAAGCCTCCAGGATCAAAAAATATTGATGCCGCCACTATTGAAACCAGTCAGCCCGCCAAATTTCTCTGATATATTTTTTCTTTAAAAATGAAAAACTTGGCCGGTTTTCAGCAGAAAAACATAAGCAATTCGGCCTGGATCAATAACCTGCGCAGCTTTTCTGTTTCATTTTTTTCATAATGTGTATTATATTCGGTGGAGGGAAAGAGAAACGTCAGCTTAATTATCGTTTTTAATCCCTGTAAACTGTCCTTTCGGGTTATCATGTTTTCAGGCGATTTATTTGATATGGGATAGGTTGATGTTTTTGGATTTATTAAAGACATATAAAACAATTCCTGTTGCAGACAGTCGTATTGCCGGTCTGATCTTTCTTCTGGGGGGACTGACGGCATGCACAGGTTTTTTCTCCAGCCGGGTGGATGATGGAAATCTGAAAACAAGAGGCAACCTCAACCGGGTTGAATATGGTGTAAAAATTACTCCTGCGGTTTTCAGCGATACCAGTCTGGTACTGCAAAGGAGCGGTGGACAGTCGAGAATTGGCAAGCCTTATCGGGTTAAAGGCAAGTGGTATTATCCGAAGCAGGAACCGGATTATTCCAAGGTGGGTCTTGCTTCCTGGTATGGTTCGGCATTTCATGGCAGGCTTACGGCCAATGGTGAAACTTTTGATATGAATAATCTGACAGCAGCGCATCCAACTTTGCCGCTACCAAGCTATGCCCGCGTTACCAATCTGAAAAACGGAGCGTCGCTTGTTGTGCGGGTTAATGACCGGGGACCTTTTGCCCGCAACCGCATCATTGATCTGTCCCGCCGCGCAGCGCAGTTGCTTGGTTATCAAAGCAATGGCCTGGCAGATGTGAAGGTGGAGTATATCGGCCCGGCGCCGCTTCATGGACAGGATGATATTTATCTGCTGGCATCATTCAACCCGGCCAGAGAGGATGCATCTTCTGCACTTTTTGCATTTGGCGATAACCAGCCGTACGGTTCCGATCGGTGGTAATGAAACCAGCCCTGCCTTGCGGCCTGCTGTTGCTAAAATTCCGATATTGCCAGAGTATAAGGTTGCAGATTGAACTGAAGCCAACAACCTTGCCTTGCCGAAGAAAGAAGACCGCTTGCAGCGGCAACTGCTTTTATAGCTATCCTGACACTCCATGGTAACAGTTTTATTTGACAATATTTGCGTGCAGGATGAATATATTTCTGCCGGAATAGTGTGTAATACTGCTGATGCCGGGCTGCTTGCTGTAAGTCCTGCGTCTTGCGGGGGGATCGAAAACAAGGCATATAATGGCAAGGGAAGTGTTTTATCATTGTCAGCCTGTCTGATGCGTATAATGGTTGCTCGATCCGATACAAAAATCAATATGATAACCCTGTTACAAGAGCTGATAGACTGAATGGCAATAAGGATAGAAAAGGCGGGATTTGCGAAGGGATGCAGGATGCGCTTTTTGAAATTTCATTTGGCCAGCTGAGGAAATACCTGTGATGGACTTGCAGAAAAAAGCTACTTCTCCGAGAAAGGGAGGCGGTTATTTCATCTCGTTTGAGGGCGGGGAAGGTGCAGGAAAATCAACACAAGTTAATCATCTTGCCGAGCACCTGCGGCAAGACGGATTTGATGTCGTGGTAACTCGCGAACCGGGAGGAACAGCCGGAGCGGAATCAATCCGGCACGTCTTGCTTGCTGCCGGTACGCAAGGCTATGGGCCGGCAATGGAAGCTATCCTGTTTGCCGCAGCGCGTACAGATCATGTGGACAGACTGATTGCACCTGCGCTGAAGGCAGGAAAAATCGTTCTTTGCGACCGGTTTATTGATTCAACCAGGGTTTATCAGGGAACAACGGGCGAAATGCTACAGGGTTATATTGCACTTCTGGAAAAAATCGCGGTTGACGGTACAATACCGGATCTGACCTTTATCCTCGATCTTCCTGCAAAAGAGGGGATGACACGGGCTAATTCAAGACGAAAGCCTGCGGATATAATTGACCGTTTTGAAAAAGCCGGTATCAGCATTCAGGAAAACAGGCGACAGGCTTTTCTGAAAATTGCAAGAATGGAACCAGGCCGCTGCCATGTTATTGATGCAGCTCGCCCGGTGGAAATTGTTGCCGCTGAAATTGCGGCAATAAGCGATAAAAAAATCCATGAACAAAACCCATGAACTGTTTCTGTTCAGAAGTTTTATCAGGCACGAGCAGGAGATCGGCAAACAGGATTTCAGCAGAAATTTGATGTGAGCATATCTTGCATACTCACACAAGCAGGAATTTCCAATAATTCCTTCCTCAATAAAGATAACGCTTCAGGCATGGAAACAGTAAATTTTAAAAGGACTTCTTTATGAGTTCAGTGATGCAGCCGGTGGAATTTGATTATATTGAAGGCATACCTTTACCGTCGCAAAATCCCGGTTTTTTCGGTCATGAAGAGGTTATCGGCTTTTTACAGCAAATGCGGGCAGGGGGCAGGCTGCATCATGCTTTGCTGTTTGAAGGAGTGCAAGGAGCCGGCAAGGCGACACTTGCGTTTCATCTTGCGTGGAATATTCTGGCCAATGCTGATAATGATTTTATGCAACCGGATGTTTCCTCTCCTGCGTGGAGCAAGATCGGGCAGGGCGCCCACCCGGGTCTTCTGCATATTTCTCGCGGGTTTGATATCAGTGCCGGAAAATTCCGCAGCGCCATTACAGTTGATGACATCCGCCGGATTACGCGGTTTCTTCAGCATACGGCTTCTGATAATAATGGCTGGCGGATTGTTATTGTTGACCCTGCCGATGATATGAACCGCAGTGCAGCCAACGCACTTTTAAAAACTTTGGAAGAACCGCCCGTCAGAACGCTGTTTATTCTTGTTTCCCATAATCCGGGCCGGCTATTGCCAACCATCCGGTCACGTTGTCAGCCAATCATATTCAAACCGCTTGGAGAAGCTGAAATGCGCCAGGTTCTGTCTTCTGTTGCAGGATCTGCCGGTTTTGATGTGAATGATCCCCAGGCAGGGGAGTTGATAAGCCGCTCGGAAGGCAGCGCCAGGCAGGCTATTGTGATCCTGACATCCGGCGGCCTTGAGATAGCCGGCACAGTTGATGACATTCTTGCTTCACAGACATTTCCTGTCAGTACTGTACACCGGCTGGCATCCGCCTTGAGCGGGCGCACTGCCACAGCTGCGGTGCAGTTTGATTTTTTTCTTGATTATCTTCTGCTGGGTATCCTTGCGACAAACGCACGCAACAAAGCCGTTTCCGGACTGCCCGGACAGGCAGGAGAACTTGCACAATTCTGGCAAAAAATACAACAGGATACAACTAAAGCCCTTGCTTATAATCTTGACAGAAAACAGTTGGTCATTGTTGTGCTGCAAAAAGTATACAGCTTTCTGCGAAAGGTTATGCCCGACATATAACTTTGCTTGTTTATGCCGATTTTTCCGTGACATTACAGTGATAAACTATTATGTCTTTACCTGAAATTCCAGGTATTTTATGGGATGCTCAATTTTGAAGTCAGGGCGGATGCGCGAAAAATATTATATCACGACACCGATTTTTTATCCCAATGGCAATCCACATATCGGACACGCCTATAATGCCATTGCCACGGATGCAATGGCCCGGTTCCAGCGAGCTGACGGCAAGGATGTCTTCTTTCTTTCGGGGACGGATGAACATGGGCGGAAGATGCGGCAAACGGCAGAAAAGGAGGGAGTGACGCCGCAAATACTGGCCGACCGTAATGCGGCGGTATTCCAGAGTATGCTCCGTGAACTCAACATTTCCAATGATGATTTTATCCGTACGACAGAAGAACGCCATTACAAATCCTGTCAGGTTATGTGGCAGCGCATGGAAAAGGCCGGTGATATTTACCTTGACCGTTATGCGGGATGGTATTCCGTCCGCCAGGAAGCATATTATGATGAGAAAGATACCGAAACAGGTGATGACGGCATTCGCCGTGAGAAGGAAGTTGGCTCTCCTGTCGAGTGGAATGAGGAGGAAAGCTATTTTTTCCGCCTTTCCAGATATCAGGACAAGCTACTGAACTATTATGAAAGCAACCCGGAGTTCATCAGCCCCAATGAGCGGCGCAATGAAATTATCAGTTTTGTGCGCTCTGGCTTGCGTGATCTTTCCATTTCCCGAACAACACTTGACTGGGGTATTCCTGTTCCCGGCAACCACGGACATATTATGTATGTCTGGGTTGATGCACTGACCAATTATCTTGCAGCTCTTGGCTTTCCTGATGACAAGGCGGCACGCTGGCCTTACTGGCCGGCAAATGCCCACATTATCGGCAAGGATATTATTCGTTTTCACGCTGTTTACTGGCCGGCATTTCTGATGTCTGCCGGAATTGAATTGCCCCGACGTGTTTTTGCCCATGGTTTTTTGCTTAACCGTGGGGAAAAAATGTCGAAATCCGTTGGTAATGTTATTGACCCATTCCGAATGGTTCAACATTTCGGGCTTGATCAAGTGCGTTATTTTTTCCTTCGCGAGGTTCCCTTCGGACAGGATGGCAGCTACAGTCAGAAAGCGATTGCTAACAGGATCAATGCTGATCTTGCTAATGATCTTGGTAATCTGGCACAGCGTTCGCTTTCGATGATTGCCAGAAATTGTGAAGGCAGGGTGCCTTTTCCGGCAGATTTTGCCCCGCAGGATGAAGTGCTTCTGCAAACAGCAGTTCAGGCACTGCAAACGGCGCGTCAAAGCATGAAGGAGCAGGCTCCTCACCTGGCACTTACAGCAATTTTTGGTGTCATTGCCGATACAAACCGCTATTTTGCAACAGAAGAACCATGGGCACTATGCAAAACGGATGAAGCACGTTTTGCAACGGTGCTTTACATAACAGCCGAGATTTTGCGCCGGACAGGAATTATGCTGTTGCCCTTTATCCCTCAATCGGCAGGGCGGCTTCTTGGCCTGCTTTCAATCAAGCCGGAAAAACGCATGCTCGAACATGTGAACAGCGATAAAATAGAGGCGGGTAGTGTACTGCCGCCACCTCAGGTGATTTTTCCGCGTTATGCTCCAGACAAGAAGGAAGAATTCCATGTTGATTGACAGTCATTGTCATCTGGATTTTGATGAATTTGTACCGGAGCTTGATCAGGTTATAGAACGTGCGACAGCCAGTGGTGTCGGGCGTATGGTCACGATTTCAACCCATGTCCGCCAGTTTGACCGTATCCGTACCATTGCTGAAAAATATGGACAAGTGTTCTGCTCGGTTGGCACACATCCACATAATGCCTGTGAAGAGCCGGATGTGACAGCGGAATATCTGATCAACCTTGCCAAACACCCGAAGGTTGTAGCGATAGGCGAAACCGGACTTGATTATCACTATGATTATTCAACATCCGAGGCACAGAAGCAAAGTTTTCTGATACATATTGCCGCGGCGCGACAATCCGGCCTGCCGCTGGTCATTCACAGCCGCAATGCGGATAAGGATATGGAAGAAATCCTGCGCCATGAAACCAGGAAGGGGGCTTTTGCATTTATCCTGCACTGCTATTCATCTGGTATGAAGCTGGCACAGACAGGAATTGAGCTTGGAGGATATCTTTCTTTTTCCGGTATCCTGACTTTTAAAAACGCCCCGGACATTCGCGAAATTGCGAAAAGTGTCCCGCATGATCGGCTTCTTGTTGAGACAGATGCGCCTTATCTTGCTCCGATACCGTATCGTGGACAGCGCAATGAGCCATCTTTCGTGGCCAAGACAGCGGCAGTTCTTGCCCGGGTACTGGATATAAGCGATGAAGATATTGCTGCAATCACGACCCGCAATGCGTTGCGGTTATTCAGTAAAATGCGTGTGCAGGCAGGAGAGTAAAGAAATATGAAGGATCGTTTGCGTTTTACTGTTCTCGGCTGCGGTTCTTCTCCGGGGGTACCCCGCGCCAATGGAGACTGGGGAGCATGCAACCCGCTTGAGAAGAAAAACAGACGTTATCGTGCCTCATTTCTGGTAGAGCGGATATCGGAGCGAGGAAAGACAACCGTTGTTATTGATACCGGGCCGGATTTTCGCAGCCAGATGATTGAAGCCGGGGTTCATAATATTGACGCTGTTATTTATACTCACGGTCATGCAGACCACACCAACGGTATTGATGATTTACGCACCTTTGTCCTCGACCGTTCAAAATTGATGGATGTTTATGCAGATGAAGCAACATTCCAGCGTCTGGATGAAGGGTTCGGTTATTGTTTTAAAACACCTGAAGGCTCAAATTATCCGCCAATCCTGAAAGCAAATATCATTGATTCAAAAAATGTCTTTATTATTTCAGGAAAGGGGGGGACAATTTTTTTTCAGCCGCACCTGCAAATTCATGGTAATATTCACTCATTAGGCTTTCGGGTTGGCAATGTTGCTTATTGTACGGATGTAAGCGCATTTCCGGATGGAACAGCGGAAAAACTTTTCGGACTTGATGTGTTGATAATTGATGCTTTGCAATACAAGCCGCATCCGAGTCATTTTCCGCTTGAGGAAGCAGTGGGCTGGATTAAAAAACTGGCACCGCAGCGTGCTATTTTAACCCATATGCATGTTTCGCTGGATTACAGTACAGTTCTTGAAGAAACACCACAGAATGTCGAGCCGGCTTATGATGGATTGGTTTTTGAGTATGATGCTGAATCTGACAGCACAAAGATTTGATATGTCTTCTAAAAGTTCCATAATATATCTTATGCGATATTAACAGGTGCAGGTGATTGCAACCATCTATTGTATTTAATCAAATCCTGTTACCTGTTATTTCGCCGGGATGTCAGGTTCTTTGATATTATCTTGTTAATTAACAGCAAAATAATATTATATTTATTTTTTTTACTATTTTAACATGATAGTTCTTTTCAGAAGTGAATTAATGGATTTCTGGAGATTTACTATGAAAAAAGGGATCTGTGCTATTGTTGTTATGTGTCTGACAACCTTGTCACTTGTCGGCTGTCAGTCAGATAAAAAAACGATGGAGACAAAAGGACACCAGGCCGCTGGTAAAAACACAAAAGATATGTTTAATAATGCTGGCAAGAATACAAAAGGAGCAGTTGAGAAAACTGTTAAAAGCGCTGAGAAAGCCCTGCATTGATGGTAAAGATGTTTCCGGTAAAATGTGAGCCGTTGCAGTAAAAAATGAATACTGCAACGGTTTTTTCCGGAAAATTTTCAAAGTCATCTTGACTCGTTGCACATAAATACCTGCCTCCCCCTTATAGAATTAAATATGTTTTTTCATAAAATTCATGTGCAGATCGTGGCATATTTTTCTTTATCAAGGGAAAAATCCCTTAAAATCTGAAATTTTCTTATGTCGGGCAAGGAAAAGCTGGCCAGGTACTGCTGTTCCCTGCTCTGCCCGCACTACTATATTGCGGCAATCTGCAATCTCAAGGCCAGCTTTGGAAAGACAACTACGAATATAGGCCGGCTGATGTGCAAAACGCTGATGCGGCCCAACCATAAACTTCCTGCCATTAAATGCCGCATCATCAAGCATCTCGCTTGAAAAGCCAAAAATCCCATCTGGCACAAGATGTCTGGCGACAAATACAAAGAGAGACTCCAGTTCCCCTATATAGGGAAGAACATCGGTGGCAACAATGATATCCCAGCTTTCATCTTTCGTCTGTTCAAGAAATTGCAGAATATCGCCGACAAAAAGCCGATCATAATCCCCTTTCTCACAGGCGATTTCTATCATGTTTTTTGAAATATCGACGCCTGTCTTTTTTCGTGCCAGATCATCAAGCGCATCGCCAGAAAGACCGGTTCCGCACCCCAGATCAAGCAGCCGTGAAAAAACCCGTTCACCGCCTGTATATTGTACCAGTTGTTCACGTAGTTGCAGTGGTACATCATAACCAAGCTGATCAACCAGAATCATATCAAAAACATCGGCATGCTGATCAAATAACGTTGCAACATAAGCTTTTGGAGCCATCCGCGGAACCATGCCATACCCTATTGCCGCCAGACGAACCGCAGCACCGCCATGATCATCAGGATCAATTGCCAGCGCTTCCCGGTAAGCTGCCGCAGCACCTTCAAGATCTCCGCATTTTTCCAGATAAAGGCCGCGGTTATATGCCTTTTCCAGTGCTGTTTCATCAATCATGACAAAATTTCAAGTGCGGATTTGAAACGCCTTGCATTTTCTATATAATTGACTGCCGATTTTCTGATTGATGCAATTTCCTTGTCATTCAGGAAACGTTTAAAAACAGCAGGATTTCCAAAAATCAATGACCTGGGCAGAAATTTCTTACCCTCTGTTATCAGTGCCCCGGCACCGACAATCGAATCCGGTCCGATTTCAGCATGGTTCATAACGATTGCTCCCATACCGATCAAGCAATTATCACCGATAGTGCAGCCATGCAGTAAGGCCCGGTGACCGATAGTGCAGCCCTTTCCGATTGTTGCAGGCACTCCCATCTCTGTGTGGATCACGGTCTGATCCTGAATATTGCTGCCCTCTCCTATTGTGATCGGCTCATTATCGCCACGCAGAACTGCGCCGAACCAGATGCCGGTTGATGCCCCGAGAATAATTTTACCAATGAGATCAGCACTTGGCGCAATAAAAGTTGAATCTCCGTCCTCAATTTTTGGTTTGTATCCTTCCAGAATATAACCCGGCATGATAAATGTCCCACCTTCCATCAATTTTTCTCTGAAGTCCGCAAAAACTGCCCTCAATTATGGAAAGAGCTTAAACGTAAAAACAATAAGACACCAGTCAATTGCTTTTAAGCTTGCGACGCTTTGCCTGAAAAATGCGAAAAGCCGAGCGGGTCAGGTTCACTTCCACTACAATTTTGCCATCATCCGCATTGGTTTGCCGATGATCGTTGCCATGGCAGTACAGCCAGCCAAGAAGTGACAGTTCCTGCGGTGCAAGACTGACCCGCACACGCTCTACCTCACCGGCTATCCTGTTTTCAATAGCCCTGGTCAGGTTGTCAATCCCCTGCCCGCTGATGGCAGATACGGGAATGGTGGGAAAAGATGCATGCCCTGCCAAATTTTCCAGATATTGCGCAGCATTCTGATCCAGAAGATCAATCTTGTTCCACGCTTCAATCATCCTGCCAGGAGCATCAATATCAACATCAAGAGCTGAAAGAATACCCAGCACATCCTGCCTGTGAGACATATGATCAGGATCGGACATATCCCGTACATGAATGATCATATCTGCCTCTACCACCTCTTCCAGCGTTGCACGAAATGCCGCAACCAGATGGGGTGGCAGGCTGGAAATAAAACCCACTGTATCAGACAGAATGATGGTTCCCCCATGCGGCAGTTTTATACGGCGCAATGTCGGGTCAAGTGTTGCAAAAAGCATATCTTCCGCCAGCACTCCGGCACCGGTTAACCGGTTGAAAAGTGTTGATTTCCCGGCATTGGTGTAACCAACCAGCGCTATAACGGGATGCGGTGTCTTTTTACGCTTTGCCCGATGCAGATGCCGTGTTTTAACAACAGTGTCCAGTTCACGCCTTATACGGTTTATCTTTTCCTGCAATATGCGACGATCCGCTTCAATCTGTGTTTCTCCCGGACCACCAAGAAAACCGCCACCGCCACGCTGTCGTTCAAGATGCGTCCAGCTACGCACCAGCCGCCCCTTCTGGTAGTTAAGATGGGCCAGTTCAACCTGAAGCACACCCTCCCTGGTACGCGCCCTCTCCCCAAAAATTTCAAGAATAAGAGCCGTACGATCAATAACCTTGCAATTCCAGGCTTTTTCCAGATTACGCTGCTGTACCGGCGTCAGGGAATGGTCGATAATTGCCAGCTCAATCTTTTCGTTGTTGATAAGAAGAGCCAATTCCTCAACTTTGCCATTTCCAAGTAATGTAGCCGGTTTTGGCCGTATGACCGCAACACAGTCCGAACAAACAATGTTCAGATTGATGGCACGGGCAAGGCCGGACATCTCTTCAAGCCGGGCGAGGACAGACCGCGAACCGGAATCGGCAATATCCCTTTCACGATCCAGCACAGGGACAACAACCATGGCACGTGTCGTCTCAACCTCGTGCACAATGAATTTTGTCCGCTCAGATTGTAATTTTCCTGTCAATGAGGCTTCATTTCCTATAAAATTCATTTAACCGGTATCCAGCCAGAAACCTGCACCGGAACAGAACCTGCAAAACCCGCGCCCTGGCATGAAAATGGCCAGCGCCCCAAAACTGCTCCAAAGAAAGACGATAACAAGCCCGGTATTCCAGCATTAATTATCATCTGCCCGGGAGAGGCGCGGCATATACCCGGAACAATAAACGTCAGGCACCATTTTCTTCTGTTTCAAATGTCTGCACAGGTTGGCTTGGCATGATTGTTGATATAGCATGTTTGTAAACCAGCTGTGAATGACCATCCCGGCGTAGCAAAACGCAAAAATTATCAAAAGAAGTTACAATACCGGTGAGCTTGACTCCATTGACCAAAAAAACAGTAAGGGAAATTTTTTGTTTGCGAACCGCATTCAAAAACAAATCCTGAAGATGTTGCGATCGATCTGCCATTTTTTATACCTTTGTTACGAACCGCAAAACCCAGTCATAACGCGCGTAACATTTAAAAATCAAGAGATGTAAAATAAAAAAGCAGAGAATATCTGCCTTTTGATTATTTCATTGAAATTCTGAATATTATACGTGCAAAGCAACATTCAGGTTCTTCTCCTATACTTTAGCGGAGACAGTACGAGGCAATTTATTTGAACACAGAAAAAAGAAGGCCGAAAGAGCAAATATCTCCAAATTTTTCTGATAAAACTGCCCGTATGTGCGATAAATATCATAATATGTTTTTTTGAAAATCCAAATCAAAGCATAAAACCTGTTTTTTACTTTTTCCTATATCTTTTTGCTGTCCGTAGTGCTGCCTGAACAAAGTAGCGGCAGAAGAGCCTGGCCGGAAACTGCGGATTCTTGATGAGCCGTTAAATATATTCAGGATTTTTGCGCTATCAGCATGGTAACCGGCAGGGATTGCCTCCAGACATGAAAGTGTCCCAGAGATCCGGAAGCGGAAACAGCAAGTTTCAGTAAACAGACCTGTTTGTCTGCACTCCAGCGTGTCATAACCGCTTCACCTTCCAGTGTTACAGCATTGGCTACAAGCCTTCCTCCAGGTTTTAATGCCTGCCAGCAGGTATCAATAATGCCGGGCGTGCTGACACCGCCACCAATAAAAACTGCATCAGGTATTTTCAACTCATGCAGTATAGAAGGTGCCCTTCCCTCCACCACGCACAGTTCGGGAAAACCAAAGTTTGCAGCATTCTGACGGATATAACCGCAGCGACTGCTGTTTTGTTCAATGGCAACTGCACCGGCATTCCGCCCAAGACGCATCCACTCAATGGAAACAGAACCACACCCCGCCCCGACATCCCAGAGCAATTCGCCATGTCCAGGAGCAAGACGGGCAAGTGTCACAGCACGGATATCCTGCTTTGTCAGCTGTCCGTCATGGGCAAAAGCATGATCGGGCAGGGTCGAAAAACGTGAAAAATCAAGACCGGGGCGGTCGCATATACAATCAACGGCAATAATATTAAGATCGGCAAAAGGTTTATTATCAAATGCCCCTGCTGCCTTCGCAACAATACGCTCCTTTGCCCCCCCCAAATGCTCCAGAACAGTTACCCGGCTTGCAGCGAAGCCCTTTTGCTGCAATTTTGCGGCAAGCATTGCAGGTGTATTACCATCATTTGCCAAAACCAGCAGTCGTGTCCCGTTTTCAATAAAACGCAAAACGCCCGACAGCGTACGTCCGTGAACCGAGCAGCATTCAACATTCTGAAGTGGCCAACCCAGTCGCGCAGCAGCAAGGGAAAAAGAAGAAACATGTGGATACAAGTCAATTTCCTGCAACGGAAAATAGTGCAGAAAGACCGCTCCGGCACCATAAAACATCGGATCACCACTTGTTAAAAGCGCTACCTGCCGGCCTTTAAGCTCTCTCACCTTTCCAATACTGTCGACAAAGGGTTTTGGCCATGTCATCCGCTTTGCCGCAAAATCACTGCCGAGAAATGCAAGGTGGCGCTCTCCACCGAAAACAAATTCTGCCTCTTGCAAGCGCTTGACAGCTGCTTTACCAAGCCCGTCAAGCCCATCCTCACCAATGCCGATAATGGCAAGCCAGCCTTTGTTACCGGTTTTATCCTGCAAATTATATTGATTCATCATTCTGACACACATAAAATCCGGTCTGGTTTGAGGGCAAGCACAAGGTTAAACTGAAAAAAGATATTTTAAGAAAATTTTTATGTCGAATCGGAAATATCTGCAACATAACGATCGTCGCCGGGCCTGTCCCGGGCTTTATCGTATAGTGCAATCCGCAGATGGTGGAATCTGCCGGGTCAAGCTTGATTTGGGCCGTCTGACACTGCAACAGATGCATGTGCTTGCCAGTGCAGCCGAGAAATATGGCAACGGCAGTATTGAGTTGACGACACGGGCCAATGTTCAATTACGCGGAGTGGCAGAAAATAACAAACAGAAACTGATTGATACTCTGGTCGGCTGCGGTCTGGGATCGCTGACGAAAGCAGGAGATGACATACGCAATATCATGGTCAATCCGACAGCGGGTTTTGACCGGCACGGCAATGCCTTTATCATTAAATTTGCTGAAAAATTATCCCGCCGGCTGCAAACATCATCTGATTACCGGACATTATCCCCCAAATTTTCCTTTTATATTGATGGCGGTGAAACATGCGCAATCCTGAATCATATTAACGATATATGGCTGTCTATAACCGGAGATGGAAAATCTTTTGCCTTCGGTATCGCATCCTGCCCGACGACTGATAACAGCGTATATCATCCGCTTGGCCTGGTAGCACTTGCACGGGGAGAAGATGTTGTAACCGCTTTGCTTGACTGCCTGCTTGCTGCGGCCAGGCAGAACAGCTCCATCCAGCGGATGAAACATTTCATTACTGCCTGGGGGTATGAGCGTATTGCCGCTTGTCTGCAACAGAAAATTCCTGACATGTCCCCTGCCTGTTCTTTTCGGCGCCAGTCTTCTTCCGGTCGTCCTGATCTCGGTATTCATCAGACCTGTTTTCCTGATCGCTATTATCTGGGGATCAAGCCGCCGCTTGGCCGTTTCACACCGCAACTGCTGCGTAATGTTGCTGATATTGCCGGCCGGATACTCCGGCCACAACTGTTACATATCACGCCTTGGCAGGGTCTGATTTTTCCCGACTGCTCCCATGATGAGGCTGAAACCCTGACATCTGCCTGCCGCAACATAGGTCTGGTGACAGATACAGAAAACCCCTATGCCAGCATCCTCTGCTGTGCCGGACGGCCTGGTTGTGCCTCCGCCCTTGCCGATGTGCAAACCGATGCCCGTAAGCTGGCAGACACTCTGCCGGACAAGACAATCCTGCCAGTTCATTTCGCAGCTTGTCCCAAATCCTGTACGGCAACGCAGGCAATGCCTGTTACCCTGCTTGCTGTGCAGCCCGGTTTTTATGATATTTACTATGAAGATAAAAACCCGAATTCGAGATTTGGCCGATTGGCTGCCAATAAAGTGGCGATAAATGATATTGCAGTGATTCTTTCTGCAAAAACCGGTATGGATTTTCTACAGGATTGATGATGTTATTTTGAATTTTGACTGAAGGATGCAATGCTCGAATATATTCGAAACGGCCAGGAAATCTATGATCGCTCCTTTGCGATTATCCGCAGAGAAACAGATTTGTCTCATATACCGGATGATCTTGAAAAAGTTGTTGTCCGAATCATTCACGCCTGCGGCATGGTTGATGTCGCCGGGGATTTTGCCTTTTCTGTCAATGCAGGTATCACGGGCAGAAATGCACTACAGGCAGGTGCTGCCATATTATGCGATTCCTGCATGGTGGCAGAAGGAATTACCCGCAAACGCCTGCCGGCAAAAAATCATGTGCTTTGTACCCTCAATGACCCGCACGTGCCCAAACTTGCACAAAAACTGGGCAATACGCGCTCGGCCGCAGCCCTTGAATACTGGCGCCCTTTTTTATCCGGAAGTATCGCGGCAATCGGCAATGCACCCACAGCTCTTTTCCATTTGCTGGAGATGATTGCAAACGGCGCGCCCAAGCCAGCGCTTATCCTTGGTTTTCCGGTCGGTTTTGTCGGAGCGGCGGAATCGAAAGAGGCACTTGTCCGGTTTAATTGCGGCATTCCTTATGTGACTTTACACGGGCGGCGTGGCGGAAGCGCCATAACTGCTGCTGCCGTTAATGCTCTTGCTTCGGAAAAAGAATAATGAACATACGGGGCAAACTGTTTGGCATTGGCGTAGGCCCCGGAGATCCCGATCTTATCACGGTGAAAGGTTTGAAAATCCTTGAAAAGGCTGATATTGTCGTTTTTCATCAAGCTAAAGGTAAAAAAAGCAACGCCCTGACAATTGCCCAATGCTGGCTCAAGGATCACCAGCAGCGCCTGCCGCTTATCTACCCTGTTACAACGGAAAGATTACTGCCAGATCAGAATTATGAATTTATCCTTGCCGGTTTCTACAGAAAAACAGAGCAGGAATTACGCCGGTACCTCGACAAGGGCAAAACCATTGCTGTTCTTGCTGAAGGTGATCCGCTGTTTTACAGTTCTTTTATGTATATTTATGACCGACTGGGCAGGGAATATGACACAGAGATTATTCCTGGTGTTACATCGATTTCCGGTGCGGCAGCAGCCCTTGGTATGTCCTTATGCTATCGCAATCAGACATTTACAGTTCTGTCAGGTGTTCTTGAGCAGGAAAATCTTGAAAAATGCCTATCCATGGGGGAAGCATTTGCCATTATCAAGGTTGGCCGTAACCTTGATAAAATACGCGCTGCCATCCGCAACGCCGGCTTGCTGGAGCGCGCCCTTTATATCGAGCGGGCAACGATGGCGGGCGAATGTATCAAGCCGCTTTATAAAGTAACAGCTGGAAATACGCCTTATTTCTCACTTATTCTTATTCCGGGAACACCATGGAACACATAGAAGATACAGTTCCGCCTGCAATTCTTGTTCTTTCGCAATCTGCTTTTATAACAGCAAAAAAAATCCGAGATTATCTGCCGCATTCGGTGATTTACAGCCACGCCGGGTGCGTTCCGGAAAACAATAATGAATATTGTGCATTTCCTGAGTTTATTCAACAGCAATACAAGGCTGGAAGGCCGGTCATCGCACTGTGTGCAACCGGAATTGTCATCCGTTCCCTCGCACCGCTTCTCAATAATAAACTGGTGGAACCTCCGGTTATTGTCGTTGCCAAGGATGGCTCATGCGTCATCCCGTTACTGGGAGCAGCGCGCGGTGCAAACCGGCTTGCTGAAAAACTGGCACGGGCATTGGGCTGCCAGGCGGCTGTTACAACAAGCGGCGAGCTTCGTTTTGGTATTAATCTTCTCTGTCCGCCTGATGGGCTGGAGCTTTCAAACCGGCACGACGGCAAAACCTTTGTCGCAGCATTGCTCAATGGTGCAACAGTCAGGATTGAAGGAGAACATCCCTGGCTAGCCAATGCCCGTTTACCGCTTTCTGATACTGCTGCTCATGTTATTCGCATTCTGCCGGGGGGAGAAGCACCTTCGGCAAAGGCGAATGAACTCATCTACCGGCAGCTTTTTCCAATCCGGAAAGGCCGTGTTTCAATCATTGGCCTGGGGCCTGGACCGAAACAGTTCAGAACTGTTTCGGCAGAGCGCGTACTAAAAGATGCTGATGACATTCTGGGTTATGATTTTTATATTAACCTTGCTGGCCCGTTTGCCAGAAACCAGACCATTCACAAAAGCAGCAACCGGGAGGAACTTGCTCGCGCCCATCACGCTCTGGCTCTTGCCGCCCAGGGGCGCCATGCTGCTCTTGTTTCATCGGGAGATCCTGGTATTTATGCCATGGCTGCTGCTGTTTTTGAAGCATGGGAGCATACGGATGAAGCATGGGCTGATAACATTGATATGGTTATAGAGCCCGGCGTTTCCGCTGCTTTTGCCGCTGCGGCCCGTTTTGGTGCACCGCTTGGACATGATTTTACTGTAATATCCCTTTCTGATAATCTGAAATCCTGGGAAATTATTGAAAAACGGCTCAGGCTGGCCTCAAAAGCCGATATGGTTCTCGCCCTTTATAATCCTGTTTCCAAAACACGGACAGAGCAGATAGATAAAGTGGTTGGAATTTTACGGCAGGAGCGACTGCCAAATGCAATCATCGCATTAGCACATGACATTGCCAGACAAGACGAGATGCTGAAAATTACAACTCTGGAACAATTACAGATTCAGGATATCACAAGCCGGACTGTTCTTCTGGTTGGTTCAAGCAAAACACGCATTTTCAGAAAGAACGGGCGCAACTGGATATATACGCCGAGAAGTTATCGTGAAAGCTGACAAGCTTCTATTGTCATAAGAAGACGTTTTTTCACAGTTATCAGAATTTTCCTCATGAAAATCGAACATGAATTTTGTCTTCATAAAAGGCTTTCCTGAAGAAACAGCGGGCCTGAACAAGAAGAGATAACCCATTTGGACGAAACGACCCTGACCTAATCAGCAGTTCTGGGCGGCGTTGTATCCACGACCGAGCGCACATTTCCCGATGCATCAACAGTGCATACAGCATCGCGCAAGTCAACTTTCATGATAACCTGTGTCAAACCATCACCTGCTGCCCTGGTATTCATTGCCTTGATGACACGTGCAGGCAGATAATATTTACTGGCAGATGCAGCAATACAGGCATTTGCCATATCCGGGTCAACATAACTGGAGGGGATGATGAACTGCGGCCCACTGCTGCCTGCACTATAACTGCCGCCTGCACACCCTGCAAGCAGAGAGGCTGCGGATGTAATAAATAAAAAAGAGCGAATCGACATAACAAATCCCTGTTCCGAATCCCGAACGCATCCTGTACACGATAAATTACAGGTCATTTTAAAGGTTTTTTGTTTCCATAGCATCTGCCTGCCCCAATAATCTGGCTTTCCACCACAGATTTTCAACGGGAAATTTTATAATTCGCTCATCACGCTTTTCTTCTGCCCTGCTTGCCACTGTCTGCCCGTCAAGCAACAGGTCAGGGCTGATTTCGGCAAGCGGGACAAGCACAAATGCGCGCTCAGCCATCTGCGGATGAGGCAAAACCAGTTGACCGGGGATTGAAATTTTCAGATTCTCATAAAAAAGAAGATCAATATCAAGCGTTCTCGGTCCCCATTTTTCAGTGCGCCGGCGCTTCATTCTTTTTTCAATATCAAGGCAAAGCTGTAATAAAATTTCAGGCTCAAGAGTTGTTGTCAGCTTTGCACAGGCATTCAAAAACCAGGGTTGATCGGTTTTACCCCATGGAGGTGTTTTATAAATTGAAGAAACAGCAAGCAGACAGCAATCAGCACGATGATCAAACTGCTGCAATGCATAAGCCATCGCCTCTCTTACTGCTCCAAGATTGCCACCCAGGCCGATCCAGGCACTGGAAGATTTTGCCTTGCTCATTGTACCTGCATCCGAACAGCATCTGCTATAGCAAGAGCGTCCTTGTTGGCTGCAACATTATGCACCCGGAATATATCAAAACCTGCCATCCGCAGAATAACTGAAGTTGCGCCGGTTGCAAAATCCCTCTCCCCGGTTTCTTCTCTTTCAGCAATTGTGCCAAGAAACCGCTTTCTCGATGTTCCTGCAAGCAGCGGAAAACCAAACTGGTGAAGCTCTTCTGCCCGGCGCATAAGTGCAATATTCTCTTCAACTGTTTTAGCAAAACCAAATCCAGGATCCAGAGCAATCTGCTCATGCCGGATGCCGGCTCTATCGGCAATGATCAAGGACTGAGCAAAAAACTGCCGTTGGTCCTCAATCACATCTGGATGCCGTTCCCGTCCGCGGCCTGTATGCATGATAACAATGCCTGCACCGGTCTGCGCCGTAATTGCAGCAATATCGGGCTCTTTCTGCATCCCCCAGATATCGTTGATGATATGGGCCCCCGCCTCTACCGCCAGACAGGCAGTCTGGCTGCGATACGTATCAACAGAAATGAGTATATCGCTTTCACCTGCCAGAGCCTTGATAACCGGCAGGATGCGCACCTGCTCCGTTGCACTGTCAACGCTCTGACACCCGGGCCGGGTTGATTCTCCACCGATATCAATAATATGGGCGCCTTGTGCCGCCATTGTGCGTGCAGCGGCAACAGCTTCTTCAACAGAAGAATAGGAAGCCCCATCGGAGAAAGAATCCGGCGTCATGTTCAATATTCCCATTACGAGCGCTTCTCCTGAAAGCTCAATCTTTCGCCCGTGAGCAAGCTGCCAGATCCGTTTCATGCATAAATCCATTTCTATCAATAATATTTACACGATTTGAAACAATAATTGCATTCTACACTGCAATACACCTGTTTTGCATATTTTCTTCAGGTTTTCTTCAGGAGTCATGTGTGAATGCGCCAGATACTCAAATTGATAATTACGACCACTGCACTGGCATTAACAATACCATCAGCCAAAGCTGCTAAAATTTATCGCCAATATCAGTATTATATAATTTCCGGGCACAATGCAGAACAGCTTGATGTGGCACTTTCACGCCAGGGACCCTATCTTAAAAGCACAGGAAACCATCATCCGGGGGCAGCGCGTATCCAGTTCCAGTCGGATATAAAACTGCGCAATACAGGAAAATATTGCCGCATAGAAAAAGTCAATGTCGATATTCATGCCAAAATCTCCCTTCCCCGCTGGAAGCAGCGACGCACAACACACATACCGGAACTTGCAATTATCTGGGATGTATTGTCTCAGGATATCAAGCGGCACGAAGAAAGCCATGTTGTTATCGCCCGCGCCCATGCAAGTGAAATTGAATATGCTCTTCGCTCCCTTTACAGCAAACGTGATTGCCAGTCCCTGCAAAAAGAAATTGACACGATCGTTGGACGCATTTTGCGGCAACATGATCAGGCACAGATCAGATTTGACCGCATTGAAGCAAAGACTTTTGAAAAAAGGTTCGTCCGTCTTCTTGTCCAGAGACTGGAAAAAATTGTATTAATCTATAACAACAAGCAATATATAATCCGTCTTCAGCAATAACAGCAGTATCGTTTCCTTAACCCTTATCTGAAACATTCCGGCTTTTAACAAAACAACAGCTGAAGCTGACAGCCTGTTTTTTCACGGTACATAAACGATAAGATCATCAAGACTTTCATCAACCTGAATATGGCACCCCAGACGCAAAACGGAATACAGGTCACAGGCACAAAGGTTCAGTATCTTCCTCCAGCATATCAGATTTACCGGCCTTATTTCCTCTATATAAACATGGCAGGCGGCGCATGGACATACGCCGCCATATTCTCCGATGATTCGGTTGATACCACCTTGAATGGTAGTTTCCATAACTGATATGCCTGTTTTTGCTTCAACTTCATGTTGCTTGTCACCACATAAAGTTATAAACAATATTTTTACCATGTTAAAAAAGCATGTAACTAACAGATATTGCTGTTTTTTTTCAGAATTTACGATATTTTAGCCTTGAGTTGTGTATTTTCTATGCCGTAAACTCTATTGAGTTTGGGCGGAAAGTCATTCCTTTCTGATCGCTTGATAGCGGAAATCATTAATCCAACAGACTGATTCTGTGCAGATTAATGCTTGGTGACGAGACTGAATATGGCACGTAGAACCAAAGCGGCAAAGTTCGATATTGAAGTCGAAGCAGCGCTTGAGGAAGCACTGGATTTTGATTTTGATAACGACGCCTTGGATGCGAAGCTGATGGCCGGTGAGAACGGAACAGAAATTGTATCTCAAGACAGTTCCCGGGTGGAAGCAAGACGAAAAGCCCGGTATTCAGGCATCGGGGCTTTCCCGGAAAGCCACCTTTCAGTTGATGAAGAGAAAGCAGCAGAACTTCTTGATATTGAAAGTCTTGAGCAGCAGATTGTCTTGGCAACCGAAGATCTGAAAAAAATTCAAACAACCAGTTTTCCGGCAGAGAAATCTGCCGGCTCCATAGTGGTCAACGGCGATTTTTCGCGCTCTGCAATATCTGCGTTTAGCGATATACAGGATTACATCGGAGGAGAAAAAAATGCCGGAAACAAGCCATCGATAGCGATCGGACCCGTCAACAGCATTGATCCCTCTCCCCGATTGGAATTCAATGAGCCGCCCAATGCAGGCGGCGGTGATGGTTCAGGACCTTCTACACAACTGTCGATAGTTAAAAAGATCGGTAAAAAGGTTCGGTCACGCTTTTTCAAAGATCCGCTTTACTGGAGCACTACGGCGCTCAGTGCCATGTGGGCCATGGGTGGTATTGCCTTTGCCTATAAGTTTTCTTCGTCAAACAGCATTGAAGGACTTAGATATTTTCTTTCAAGTGCACAGGGGATGCTGGTTTTGGCAGGTACGGTTGTTCCCATTCTTATGTTCTGGGGATTTGCGCAGCTTACGCGGCGCACAAAGGAACTGCAGCAGATGGTGAATACCATGACAGGCGCGGCCATGCGCCTGCTTGAACCTGAAACAACATCAAAAGAACGTGTTGCCAGCCTGGGGCATACCATCCGTCGTGAAGTCATGGCCATGGGTGAAGGTATTGACAGAACCATGTCGCGGGCAAGTGAGCTTGAAGCCTTGCTTCAGGGTGAGGTTAATAACCTTGAACAGGCCTATAGCGAAAATGAAGCGCGCATACGCATGCTTATCGTTGAACTGGCCAATGAACGTGAGGCTGTCTCAACCCATGCAGATCACGTCAAGGCAAAAATTACCGGTGCCAAGGATCAGCTGACACACGAGTTCAACTCAATCGCTGATCATATCAATGCGACGGCCGAATCCTTTACGATAATGTTGTCAGAAACGCTGAATGCCCGCTGGGGTGAACTCGTTAACGAGTTCAGTAAAGCGAATGAAGGTGTAACGCAGCAGCTGTCGCAGAAATTTATTGAGACAGTTCAAAGCTTTGATACTTCGCGCGGTCGTTTTTTTGAAGAACTTGACACTCGTTTCGCACAGATTGACCAGCACACCGAAGAAGCCAGCAAAGTAGTCGCGGGACGACTTGGCGCTAAAATGGACGATTTTGTGAAAATCGTCCATGAACGTACAGAAGATGTTGAAGAACATTTCAATGTGCTGACAGGCCGTCTGGCAAGCAGTGGCAAAAAGATTATTGAAGCCGTCGATGAAAGCGTGGCAGAAATTGAAAGACGTTCTGATGATATTGATCAGCGGCTACGATCAACTGCGGACAGGGTTCTCAATGATTTTGATGATAAGTTCCAGACGCTGGATGATGCAATCATTGACCGTGGCAACCAGTCTCTGACAGGGTTTGGTGAACAGATCACCCGACTTGAAAATCGGGCTAATGATCTGCCGTTAGTCTTTGATAATGTTGCAGAAACAGCTGTTGATGAATTTGCCCGGCAAATCAAAAGAGTTGAAGAGCAGTTTAGCCAGATTTCAGGTCATCTCAGTAAAAACGGAACCGTACTGGCCGAGATTCTTACAAACAGTCTGAATGAAATTGAAGAACGCTCTAATGATGTTGACAAGCGTCTGAATACCTCTGCCGGCAAGGTTCTTGATGCGTTTGAAACCAGGTTCAGAAAGCTTGACAATACATTTATTAGCCGCAGCAGCCATTCACTGAGTGAATTCAGCACCCAGGTGGAAAAACTTGAAGAATATGCTGAGAAACTTGAAGGATATGCAAAGAATACGACTGCCGGCTTTGATGCGACTGCCCGCGAGGTTCTTGATGCATTTGAAACCAGGTTCGACAAGCTTGACAACACATTTATTGACCGCAGCAACCACTCACTGAGTGAATTCAACGCCCAGGTGGAAAAACTTGAAGAGCATGTGAAGAGCACAGCTACCAGTTTTGATGCAGTTGCCAGTGAGGTTCTTGATGCGTTTGAAACCAGGTTCTACAAGCTTGACAACACATTTATTGACCGCAGCAATCATTCACTGAGTGAATTCAGCATCCAGGTCGAGAAACTCGAAGAGCATGCAAAGAGCATGGCTACCAGTTTTGATACGGCCACCAGTCTGGCTGTGCAGGCATTTGAAAAACGCCTCAATCAGGTTGATGACTCTCTCAACCAACGTAGCACATCACTGATCCAGTCGTTTATTTCGAGAACAGAAGCACTTGAAGAAAGTACCGATAAGCTGAATACAGCGCTTGAGATGCATGTGGTTCGTGTTAATGAGGCATTTCAATCGCGTACACGTGATATTGTAGAAACACTGACCGGCGGACGGAATGATATCCTTTCCATTATTGATGAGACAAAAGTCCGTTTATCTGACGAGATGGAAATTGTCGGTACAACCATTGGCAAGCTCGTTGATGAAAGAGCTGGCGGTTTTATACATCAGTTTATCGAAGGCCGTGAAAAACTTTCCAGCACACTGGAGACAGAAACAGCCCGGATTATCACCACGGTTAGCCAGCAGGTTAATATGCTTTCCCGATATGTGTCGGATATGGAAAATATCCTTCTGGAACGCCTCACAGCACTTGATGAACAGGCCCGCAAACATGTTGAAAACCTTGACAAGAAAACTGTTACCTTTGAAAAAACGGTGGTTGACAGTTTTAACACTGCACGTGAAGTTATTGAAACACAAGCAAGAAGTATCGATACTCGTGTAGATACACTGTGCGATTCACTCAGCCTGAACAGTGAGATTCTCAATAAGGTATTGGGTGATCAGGCAAATGTGCTTGAAGAGCGGATTACGCGTATTCGTACTGTTATTGCTGACAGTAATGTTTCCCTCACTGAGGCTATGAGCAGGCACGTTTCGGTTTTCCAGGAATCGATTCACTCCAATGATGAAGCCTTGAGAGAGATATTTACTGATCACCTCAAAAACCTTGAGGGTCAGACCGCCCGTCTTAAGGACAACCAGACTTTTCTGTTGCAATCTCTCGATAACCGGATTGATGTATTTCAGGATTCATTGGTAAACAGCCAGCTTACGATTGAAACGGTTTTGTCCGATCATGGTTTGATTGTATCAAATCGTGCTGTTGAATTGCAAAACAGTCTTATCCAGACATTATCAGCCGTTGATGAAAAGCTGGAACATCAGAGCAAGCTTCTCGACAAGCGCGCCTACGAACTGCGTGATGCCGTTGACTACAACAGTACTGTGCTTGAGGATTCATTCCTGAGACAAACTGCTGTTATTGACGAGCGCACCAAGACGATGCAGAAAGCTATCGAGATTGGTGCCACTAACGTACGCAGCGTTTTGGAAGACAATGCGCTTACACTTTCAAAAACACTTCGTGAGCGGATTTCGGAGGTGTCCGGTATATTGAGCAACGAAACACACCAGGCAGAAACAGTGATTTCTTCTGCGACTGTGCGCTTGATGGATTCTGTCGTTGATGCTGTCAATAATGTGGATCAGAAACTTGCTGAACGTGCGCTGTTCCTGACAGATAATATTAGCCAAGCCGGAGAACAGCTTAATATAGGAATGACGAATATTGAAGCCCGTATTACCGGTATTGCTTCTTTCTTGAGCGAAGAAGCAAGCAAGGCAGGAGGTATCATATCAGACGCCGGAATGAAGCTTTCCGGCTCGGTCGTACATGCAGCAAAGGAAGCGGATCGGGCATTTTCAGACCGTGCTTCTGCTCTACAGGAAAATATCAAGAGTGTTGAGAGCCAGATTAACGCGGGCATCGGTGTGATTGAAAACCGCATGTTTGAAGCAGCAAAGGAGGTTGAGCAAAAACTTTCTGATCGTTCCTTCTTCCTGAAAGAAAACATTCTTCAGATTGAAGATCTTATCGGTTCTGGCATTAATTCTATTGAAGGACGGATTTCAGAAATTACGCAAAGCACAGCACAGCACCTTATTAACCAGACAGAGAATCTTCATTCTCTTACAGAGCAATTAAAAAGTGCTGCTACAAAAACCAGTGACTCACTTGGTGAAATGACAAATCAGTTCAGTGACCAGTTGAAAGAAGTGGCACAGGCCGCTGAAGATCGTGCCTGGTCCTCAACAGCACAGCTTCAATCGTCCTTGTCAGGCCTTATTAACGATGCTGCCGGAAAATTTGAGGGAGCAACAGAAGAAATCCGGAAATCTACAGAAGAAATCCGGGAGGAACTGTCACGAACCAGAAATGATCTGAGCCACAGCGTCAGTACTCTGCCTGTACAAACCAAGGAATATACTGATGCAATGCGCAAGGTTGTCATGGAACAGATTGAAGCATTAAAGGAACTGTCCGGTATTGTAGAAGAATCGGGGCGTCTGTTTGATGTTTCACAGCCGGTAAACAACAGCAATCCCGCAACGATGCTGAAACAGCGGACACAAAGATCATCAACAAACAAGCCTGCTCCGCCAATCTTTTCTCCGACAGCTGCAACGGGTGCAACCAACGTATCACAAGATTCCTTTTCACGTTCTGCATCCAGGGCCACGCAATCGCGTGGCTGGGTTTCTGATTTGCTGGCGCGTGCATCAAAGGATGATATGGATCGTTCTCCGGCAGCAGGTATAAGGGCACAACAGACTGAAAATTCAGCTGAAACGCTTAATTCCATGTCAGCAGATATTGTCCAGGCGATTGATCGTAATGCAATCATACAACTCTGGCAGCATTATCGCCGCGGTCAGCGCAATATTTCTCCCAGCCGTCTTTATACAGTTGATGGACATCAGACCTTTGAAAAAATCAAACACAAATATGCCATAGACGGTGGTTTTCGTAGGGCAGTCAGCCAATATATCACTGATTTCGAACGCCTCCTCGGAGATGTAACCAGAAACGGCGGCAACAACAACACCGTACGTGAATATCTGACATCTGATACAGGCAAGGTTTACACTATGCTGGCACATGTAAGCGGTCGTATTCAATAACGGTGAAATGCAAACCATGCAAAAAATGAAAAAGTAAACTTCTCCGGTTTTTATTCTTTCCGGTAATCATTTTTGCAAATACTATATTTATTGCAGCCCAGCTACGGTAACCAAACCGTTTGATATGATTAAAATGCCAGTTTCATTCTTTATTTTGTCATATATTACAGATGTCAAATGCCCCGCCCGGCTACAGAATGCTGCTTTTCCTGAAAATCCATCTGTTCTACAGTAAAAAATAATATAGAACACTTTTTATCTCGCCCTTAACCTTGGCAGGATGTATCGGGAAAATTACCTGTTTCATCTTGTTAACAAGATTCAGAAGTTGAATTTTCAGGGTTATATAACAGATAATGTTTGCTTTTCAGATGAGAGGAAGCATGGTGGATCACTCCGAACCAGCTTCTGTCTCTGAGTAATATCATCAAATAACAGGGATAAAATCTTTTTCTTGATGGCGGCCAGCATCTAATGATGTAGCAGGACAGATTGAATGACAAAACAAAAATCTCATGGCGATATTGATTCCCTCAAAACCAGAGAGATGGCAGATAATGATATCGCCGGTTTTTTACCTGAAAGGGATGACAATCGTGATAACGATAAAACGGATCCGCAACCGGCTACTATCATAGAATGGGATTCGCCTGATCATGACAGGAACAGTAAAAATATCAAGAAAACCAACCTTATTACTGAATTTGTCAAACATCTGCCCGGCAAGCCTGGCGTTTACCGCATGCTGGATGAAAATGACGATGTACTTTATATCGGCAAAGCACGAAATCTAAAAAAACGTGTTGCCAATTACACACGACCGGAACGTAATACCAACCGGATTGCACGAATGATCCGTGCAACAGCAAACATGGAGTTTGTCGTCACACGCACCGAAACCGAGGCATTACTGCTTGAAGCCAATCTCATTAAACGGTTACGTCCGCGCTTTAACGTGCTTTTGCGGGATGATAAATCCTTTCCTTATATTATCATCGCCGGCAATCACCGGGCACCTGGTATCTTCAAACATCGTGGTGCACGCACCCGGAAGGGAGATTACTTTGGCCCTTTTGCATCAGCCGGGGCGGTCAACCGTACTATCAACAGCCTGCAACGGGCATTTCTGCTGCGCAGTTGTACAGACTCTGTTTTTGAAACACGCTCGCGTCCCTGCCTTCTTTATCAGATAAAGCGATGCTCGGGTCCCTGCACTGACGAAATCAGTCATGAGGATTATGCGCTTCTTGTTGAAGAGACAAAGGCTTTTCTGTCCGGCAAGAGCCAAAGCGTCAAGGATTATATAGCCCGGGCCATGCACGAAGCCGCTGACAAGATGGATTTTGAGCGGGCAGCAATCTATCGGGATCGCCTGGCAGCTCTTTCCCATGTGCAGACCCATCAGGGCATTAATCCGCAGACAATTGATGAGGCTGACGTCTTTGCCATTTATCAGGACGGTGGGCTTATCTCCATCCAGGTATTTTTCTTCCGCACCGGGCAAAACTGGGGAAACCGGGCCTATTTTCCTGCGGCAGATCCATCCCTGCCGGTTTCAGAAGTGCTGGGGGCATTTCTTGCCCAGTTTTACGATAATAAGCCGGTACCCCGGCTCATCCTGCTTTCTGATGAGATTGAAGAATGCGCTCTGCTTACGAAAGCGCTGAACTCGAAAACTGATCACAAAGTTCAGATTATCATACCTCAACGCGGCGAAAAAAGGGAACTTGTCCAACATGTGCTGACCAATGCCCGCGAAGCGCTGGGACGGCGTCTTGCAGAAACATCTTCACAGACAAAACTTCTTGAGGGGTTTGCCCATATATTTTCCCTGCCCCGCAAACCACAGCGAATTGAAGTTTATGATAATTCTCACATCATGGGTACAAACGCTGTTGGCGGCATGATTGTTGCCGGTCCTGCGGGATTTGTCAAAAATCAGTATCGCAAATTCAATATCCGCTCGACTACCATTATGCCGGGCGATGATTATGGCATGATGCGTGAGGTTATGGAACGGAGGTTTTCACGCCTTGTGAAAGAACATACATGGCCGGAACAGCCCGAAGAAATGCAAGAAGGAAGTGATACTTTACCGGCATGGCCTGATGTTATTCTGATTGATGGCGGCCAGGGACAGATGAAAGTTGTCCGCGATGTTCTTAAAGAAATGGGTATTGATCACCTTGTAACAGCAATCGGTGTGGCAAAAGGTGTTGACCGCGATGCCGGACGTGAACGTTTTTTTGTTGCAGGCAGATCTTCTTTTTCATTGCCACCACGTGACCCTGTGCTTTACTTTATCCAGCGTTTGCGTGATGAAGCCCACCGTTTCGCTATTGGTTCACACCGCACCCGCAGGAAAAAGGAAATGGTAAAAAACCCACTTGATGAAATTAACGGCATCGGGCCGAAACGCAAGCGCGCACTTCTAAGCCATTTTGGCACGGCAAAAGCCATTTCTGGAGCTGCGATTGAAGATCTGATGCAGGTTAAAGGTATTTCACAATCAATGGCGCAATCCATTCACGATCATTTCAATGAAAGATAGAGCTTGTCACGCCCTTTATCCTTGTCTTACATGATAGAAAACAATCCTGTTGCACTTTATGTGCTGCTTGCCTATCTAACGGTATTTGGTTCGAGCGACAACAACTGATGAGAAAATACACTTTTTCCTTACCTAATCTTCTGACCTACGGTCGGATTATTGCTGTCCCGCTTGTTGTGCTCTGTTTTTTTCTGGAAGGACATCTTAAATCAACAGATGTTTCACGCTGGTCTGCTTTTGCCATTTTCCTTGCGGCCAGTATTACAGATTTTTTTGACGGTTATCTTGCGCGTATATGGCGACTGACATCAGATTTCGGCCGGATGCTTGATCCAATAGCTGACAAGCTGCTTGTTTCTGCCTGCCTGCTTCTGCTCGCGGCAGATGGAACAATAGCCGGCTGGACACTGTGGGCAGCCATTATTATTCTATGTCGCGAAATTCTTGTTTCAGGCCTGCGTGAATATCTGGCTGAACTTAAAATCAGTGTACCGGTTTCACGCCTTGCCAAATGGAAAACAGCACTGCAACTTACAGCATTGAGTTTTCTGCTTATTGGTCCGGCCGGAGAAAGATTTTTTTCCTACACCACATTATATACGGCCTTTGGTTTTACATTCGAAGCAACGGCGGATATTACAACGACAGGGCGTATATTATTATGGGTTGCCGCAATTTTGACATTGATAACCGGTTGGGATTATTTTCGTGCGGGGATTAAACATGTTATCAATTGAGAACGCACATGAAACTCGTTTATTTTGCCTGGATACGTGAAAAAATCGGTAAGACTGAAGAATATCTGGATTTACCGGAAGATATCCTTACTGTCCGTGATCTGATTTTTTATCTCAGAGAACAGGATGAGGCCTATGCCAATGCCTTGGCGATTCCTGAATTGATCCGGGTTGCAGTTGACCATACACATGCACAACACGATCAGCTTATCCTCGGCGCGAATGAGATTGCACTTTTTCCGCCTATGACCGGAGGATGAAAATGACCGCATATCATACAACGTGCCGACAGGATATCCGTATTCAGCAGAAGGATTTTGATTTTAAAAACGAGATGGAAAAAATTACCGCCCTGAACAAGAATATCGGCGCTGTGGTTACATTCACCGGCTTTTGCCGGGATAACGAAAACAGCCTTGCCGCGCTTGAGATTGAGCATTATTCTGGCATGGCTGAATCTGAAATCACCCGCATTGCCAGCACTGCCTGTCAGCGCTGGCCACTTTATGCCCTGACCGTTATCCACCGTTATGGATATATCAAGGCCGGAGAGCAAATTGTACTGGTGATTACAGCTTCTGCCCATCGCCGGGCCGCTTTTGAAGCTGCCGATTTTCTTATGGATTTCCTGAAAACCGATATACCCTTCTGGAAAAAGGAATATCCAGTCGATAGCCATACAGCCAATTGGGTTCAGGCTCATGAGCAGGATAATAAAAACCGCAACCGCTGGTAAATTTCTTTTTTGGCTGATTTACAATTTTCCTTGATTTTATCATTTACCGGATTAGAAAATAGCGGTCGAAACAGGCAACAGACGCAGCATGATTGCTTGAAACTTGCTTTGCCAGCATTATTTTCTGCCAGGTTAACAGGATACTTCGCTCAATGTTACATAAAAGCTTTGCAGGAATCTCTCTTGGTGCGGTTCTTCTTATCGGCATAGCAGTCTTCGGGGTCTATACCATGCTGTTCACAATGCATACATCACCTGTCAAAATGAAAGATGACGCTCCAACAGCTGAAAATGAAAATAGCCGGATTCATGGACAGATTATTTATGACCAGCGCATAGCGTTACCTCCGCAAGCCATACTTGTGGTGCAACTTGCAGAGCATGAACACACAAACAGTTCACAAAAAATCATTGCGGAAATCCGGAGCACAATTACCGGACAGATGCCTGTCAATTTTACCCTGCCTGCCACGATTGCACAGCTTGATAAAAATTATTCTCACACATTACAGGCTAAAATTTCAGTTGGCGATGCGCTGTGGTTTGTCAATGAAACACCTATGCCGGTTGAGCCTGAGCGTGCCGGCTACCTGATCCATCTGACAGCAGTTGAGCGCAGCAACAGTGAGACGATCGACAGAAATCACCTCAAAGGCAGGGAGTGGGTTGCTCAGGATATTCTCAATAATGGTATTATCGATAACACACACATAACCATGCATATTGATAATGTAGCAAAAGATGTTGAAAACCATTACAGCGTCAGCGGTTCAGGTGGCTGCAATCGTTATTTCACAACTGCAACACTGAATGAGGCTGATAACACGCTCAAATTTGAACCCCTTGACATGACCTTTATGGTCTGCGCCGAAGCAATCCTGTCTCAGGAAGCACAGTTTGTTGACATGATGACAAAAGTAAAAACTTACCGGATTAATCCGGTGAGACTTCTTGATCTGCTTGATGAAAACCACAATCCTCTTGCCAGATTTGCCCCGGCTGATTAAAATTTTGTATATCCCGGACAAGAATATCTTTACTTCAACGCCCCTTCCCCGACTGTAATTTGCAAATATCAAACAGAACAATTTAACTGCAAAATGCTTCGAAGCAGCAGTTTTTTTCGGATATGTTTTATCTGCAACTTATCCGACAATTTCAGTTTCGGCAAACCAGTAGGCAATTTCTGCCGCCGCAGTTTCAGGACTATCGGAACCATGAACCGAATTTTCACCAATCGACAGCGCAAAGATTTTACGAATCGTGTTTTCAGCAGCATCAGCAGGGTTGGTAGCGCCCATGATTTCACGATTTCTGGCAATTGCGTTTTCACCTTCCAAAACCTGAATAATCGCTGGGCCAGAAGACATAAAACCAGTCAGTTCAGCAAAAAAAGGACGTTCTTTATGAACTGCATAGAAACCTTTCGCTTCACGCAGGCTCATCCACACACGCCTGGATGCAACAATACGCAATCCGGCTTCTTCCAGCATTTTTGTGATAGCGCCAGTCAGATTACGGCGTGTTGCATCCGGTTTGATCATGGAAAATGTACGTTCGACAGTCATCATAACCACCTTCTTTTTTATTAAATCCGGGATTTATCATGTCGATCTATAAACATATTAAAAACCCCTGCCAAGAAAAACAGAAACAGAAAACGAATATATCCAACCTTGAAAGCGTGAAACAACAGCCTTTATAAAGAATTTTGGCAAATTATCTTGCTTTAACCTGTCTGTCTGTGCAAAACGCATTATACCATGCTGATTTTAAATGATCTCTCAGTCCGCATTGCCGGACGGCTTTTGATTGACCATGCAAGTGTTAATTTGCCTGATGGGGCAAAGACGGGTTTTGTCGGCCATAACGGTACTGGAAAATCAACGCTTTTTCGTGTGATCACCGGTGACCTTGCATCTGAAACCGGAGAGGTTATCCTGCCGAAAACCGCCTGTATCGGCCAGGTGATGCAGGAAGCGCCAGGTAGCGAACCGCCGCTGATTGAAATTGTCCTTGAAGCAGACAAAGAGCGCACCGCGCTTATGAAAGAGGCAGAAACCGCCACCGATCCTGAGCATATTGCTGAAATCCATACCCGTCTTGGCGATATTGGCGCCCATTCTGCGGAAGCCCGCGCAAGCAGTATTCTCTCCGGCCTTGGTTTTGATAGCAAAGCACAGTTAAGGCCTGCTTCGTCCTTTTCCGGCGGTTGGCGCATGCGCGTTGCTCTTGCCAGCGTGCTTTTTTCGCAGCCTGACCTTTTGCTGCTTGATGAGCCGACAAATTACCTGGATCTGGAAGGCACGATATGGCTTGTTGAATATATACGGCGTTATCCTCACACAGTGATTATCATCAGCCATGACCGTGACCTGTTAAACAGCGCTGCAACATCAATCCTTCACCTTGAAAATAAAAAACTGACATTCTGGCGCGGTAATTACGACCAGTTTCAGCAACAAAAGGCAGAAACCATTATCCTGCAACAAAAGCACGCAGCCAAACAGGAAGCGCAGCGCAAACATACTGAAGCATTTGTCGCACGTTTCCGTGCCAAGGCAACCAAGGCCAAACAGGCGCAGTCCCGCCTGAAAATTCTTGAAAAGATGAAGCCTGTCACCGTATGGCAGAAGGAACATGTCCAGCCTTTTGTCTTTCCGCAGGCTGAAAAAGCAGCCGCTTCTCCCATTATTGCCCTGTCTGGTGTTGATGTCGGATATGAAGCGGAAAAACCGATCTTGCGTAACCTGAATTTGCGGATTGACCATGATGACCGGATTGCATTGCTTGGCGCAAACGGCAATGGCAAATCAACTTTTGCAAAACTGCTTGCCCGGCGACTGGCACCTCAAACCGGTAGTATAACCCTGTCTCCTGACCTGAAGGTTGCTTTCTTCGCACAGCATCAGCTTGATGATCTTCATCCTGAAGAGAATCCGATTGAACATGTCCGGCGGTTGTCACTCCGGGAAACAGAAGCAAAGGTGCGGGCACGGATTGCACAAATGGGCCTTTCCACCTCAAAAATGACCACAAAAGCCAAAGAACTGTCGGGAGGGGAAAAAGTCCGATTACTGATGGGACTTGCCACATTCTGCGGGCCGAACCTGCTCATCCTTGACGAGCCGACAAACCATCTTGATATTGACAGCAGAAGTGAGCTTATCCATGCCCTTAACAATTTCAAAGGCGCCGTTATCCTGATTGCCCATGACCGTCATCTGATTGAAGCGACAATGGATCAGCTCTGGAAAGTCGATAACGGCACGGTCACGCCTTATGACGGTGATATGGAAAATTATCGTAGAGAAATACTCGCAACCTCACGGCAAACCGCAAAACAATCTGCCTCCCCGGCACTGCAAGAGTCAAAAAGCGGCCAGCGTAAAGCCAGGGTTGACAAACGTGCAGCTGCTGCCCCTTTGCGCAAACAGATCAGGCAAATTGAAGAACTTTCAGAAAAACTGGCAAAGCAAATCGAACAGCTTGATGCAGAACTGGTTGCCCCCGACCTCCATCAAAAAAAACCGGATATGATAATCCGAAAAGCAAAAGAACGGGCCGATGCCGTTAAAAAGCTTGAAGAAGCTGAAACCCGCTGGCTGATATTGAATGACGAACTGGAGCATTCTTAAGCCAAAAATATAAAACGGTTTCACATCTGGAAATGCGCTAAAATAAAAAACAGGCAATGAACCGGGATATGCAAGCAACCGGCTGCTTCATATTCACCCTCTGTAGCAGAACACCGCATCAGTCAGAGGCGGCAATGCAGGCAGATGGTTATAAAGGCAATACTCCGGAAAGGTAACAGGAAACCCTCAAACATCTTATTAACCGTTTTTTCAATACGGGATTTGATTATCCTTTCAGACAGGCCAAACTTTCGGATGCAACTGCGCTCTTGCTGTATACAGCTTCGGGCATTGGTGCCCTTTTTGCCTCAAGATCAGGCCGGTGGCTGGTAAGGTTATAACGCCACAGGCCGATTAAAAAACCGGTGCACAATCCTGGCTATTATCTGCTGCCTTATCCTGTTCATATGCTCTATCGGCTTTACTGGCAAGGAGATTTCAAGCCGGATGCCCGGGGCCTCCATAATTTGCTCAAAAGAGCAAAAACCACAAAAGCAGGCAGGGCAGCAGCAATGCCGTTATTTTAAACAGAAAAGAGCCACCGCGCGGCGCAAAACGCCATAACAAAAAGCCATAGAGCACCGACATCAGCGGAAAAGCTGCATCAGCAGCCACAAGCACATGCTTTTCCCCGAAAAGAAAAGAGAAAACATGGGTAAGGCCCAGGCCAAAAACCGTCAGCAGCGCCAGAGCCACCGCCCACAAAGCAATCAGGATACCGTTCCATGCACTTTCTGTCATAATTCTGACACGCCAGATTACGGCTGTTCCCAGAATGATAATAACAGCAAAAACCCAGCGGCCGCCGCCGGAATTCGCCTCAAGCAGGGTTTCAGGATAAAAAAGACCCCATATGCCGATTGCAACCAGAACAAGCGGCGCCACACGCATCAGGCTTTTTTCTCCCAGCGTCTGTCCGGCGTCTGCTGCCAATAGGTCAGTGTGTATCCTTTGTCCTTCAGGTTTTTCCATTCCTGCCGGGCACAGGCAAGCTGCTCCGTATCATGTCCGTCAAACATGACAACAAGGCGCTCATAGCTTTCAGGATTGGTACACCGGGCACCTTCCACGCAAAAACGTACCTGTGAGGCATTTGGATTGGCATTGCCGATTGCCAGAAATACCGGCTGCTCCTCCGGCCATTTGTCCTGCTCCGTGCCATGCGCAATGAAAGAGGAGTCCGACCAGGTCCATAACAGGGCATCAACAGCGTCACGGCGTTCTTGCGTTGCAAACTGGATTGTCACCCGCCAGCCACGCTGCAATGAACGCTCCACCAGTCCGGGAAGCGTATCATCAAGTCTGGATTCAGTAAGATGGTAAAAAAGAATTTCGCTCATACCCTATCCCTCGTAACAATCGGCAACCAACCGGTCAAGAAGACGCACACCAAAACCAGAGGCCCAGGATTCATTATACTCGTTTTTGGGTGCTCCCATAGCTGTCCCGGCAATATCCAGATGCGCCCATGGCGTATCACCGACAAAGCGCTGCAGAAACTGTGCGGCCATGACAGATCCCGCATGCCGCCCGGTACTGTTGCGCATGTCAGCAACCCTGGAATCAACAATCCGGTCATATTCTTTATCAAGCGGCATCCGCCACAAACGTTCACCACTATGAATTCCCACAGTGCAGAGGTTGTCTGCCAGCGTATCATCATTAGAAAAAAGCCCGGCATATTGCTGCCCCAATGCAACCATGATCGCGCCGGTCAGGGTGGCAAGATCAATCATCAACTGCGGCTTGAATTTCTCCCTGGTGAACCACAAAGCGTCTGCAAGAACAAGTCTCCCCTCTGCATCTGTATTAACAACTTCAATGGATTGACCTGACATGGAGGTGATAATATCACCCGGACGCATGGCATTGCCATCCGGCATATTTTCGACAAGACCAACCACGCCGATAACATTTGCCCTGGCCTTGCGGGCTGCAAGGGCACGCATGGCACCGGCAACGGCAGCAGCCCCTCCCATATCGCCTTTCATCTCTTCCATACTGGCTGCGGGTTTGAGCGAAATTCCGCCTGCATCAAAAACAACCCCCTTGCCGATAAAAGCAAGCGGCCTGTCCTCCGCTTCGCCGCCATTCCAATGCATGATGGCAAGCCGCGCCGGGCGCCGTGAACCGCGCGCAACACCAAGCAATGCGGCCAAACCGGATTTTTCCAGTTCCTTCTCATCAAGGATATCAACTTTGATGCCAAATGCTGTTAATGTCTCGATCCGGGCTGTAAACTCCTCTGTTCCCAGAATATTTGCCGGCTCATTCACAAGATCACGCGTCCAGTTTACGGCTCCTGCCAGTTTCTGTGCGCGTTCAAAAGCTTTCTGCGCTTCTGACACATTCTCTGCCTGCAATACGATTTTCAGATCATGTTTTTCCTGGCAGTTTTTGCCTTTCATATATTTATCAAATCTGTAGTGACGCAGTTCAAGGCCACAGATAAAATCCGCCATATCATTTTCTGAAAGATCCCGCCCCTCCATGGACATGATAACAGTTGCATGGGCAGCATGCGCAATAGCACCGCGACAGGCGCCACCAAGTTTTATCCAGTCATCATGACCGAAGTTCTCATGATCCCCCGTGCCAAGCAAAACAAGACGATCAAAACTCTCATTCCCCACTGTATAGGTTTCGATATGCCTGAACTGTTCCCCCTTGAATGCTCCCGCTGTCACCAGCCGCTCAATCAGATCTTTTCCGGCAGTTTCTACAGCAGAAGCAGCAATCTGCCCCGAAGCATCCGTTAAAATGACAAGCGTGCCCTTTTCGGGCTGTGAACAGGATGAAATTCCGGCTATAATACTTTCAGGCATTTTGATTTCCTTAATATCGACAGGTTTTCCCCGGTTTCATACAGCATTATGTGCAAGCTGCTTGAAAAAACAGCAAGATATATGGCAAAAAGATTCACATACAGTAAGCTTTTTCTGATGCCGGCTTCATAATTCCGTGACAGCCGGAATTCAAGGCAGCAGATCACCACCCGAAAGCACAAGGATGTAAACTCTCCAGATGCATTTGATCGAGTTATATATCCTGCGGCGCATCTCGGTATTGTTTTTTGCTGTTTTCATGGCAGCCATAGGTCTTACGTGGACAGTACAGATTCTGGCGCGGATCAATTTCCTGACAACAAGCGGCCAGACATTCCTGACTGTTCTGAAATTTTCATCCCTGTTCATTCCGTCAGCTATACCGCTGGTTATACCTTTTGCACTTGTGATCGCCGTTGCCCAGATTCTTTCAACCATGAACCAAGATTCAGAACTTGTCGTTATCAATGCCGCAGGCAGTCCTCGCTCGGCAGTCTGGCGGCCAGTTCTTATCCTTGGCCTGTCGCTTTCCATTTGCTCTTTTGTCATTGCAAACTTTGTCACACCCCATGCCCGTCTTACCATGCGGCAGATGGTGGCAACTGCTCATACAGATCTTATCAATATGTTCCTTCAGGAAGGCAGCTTTCGCGAACTGGGGAACAGGATTTATCTTGAAATCGGTGAGAGGTATGCCAATGGCAAAATAGGCCGGCTTTTCATCGCTGATCAGAGTGACCCTAACCTTGACCTCTTTTATTATGCTGTTGACGGCATGGTTGCAAGCGGCCAGAACAACAACTTCCTGGTTATGAAAAACGGCGAAGTGCAGAGACGCGATAATAAAAACGGCAATATATCCATTATAAAATTCGATACCTATACATTTGACCTGAGTGAATTTACACCTGCAAACCAAGCCGTTACCATTTATCCGAAAGACCAGTTCCTGACCTATCTGTTCAATCCGGATCCTGATGATCCCTACTATCAGCGGCGCCCCCTGCAATATACTGCCGAGCTGCACAAACGCTTTACCGAATGGCTCTATCCGTTTGTTTTTTCTCTTATCGCACTGGCAGCTGCAGGCGATGCCCGCTCGCACAGGGAAGCGCATGTTTCCGCTTCCTTTTCGGCAATTTCACTATCACTGCTTGTCTATTGGCTTGGTTATTTTTTTGCAGACCGGGCAGAAAACGACCTTGCTTATGTGCCGCTTCTCTATATCACCCCCATTGGTATTTCTGCATTACTGATTTTCATGCTTCTGACAAACCGTCGCATGGGGCTACCCGTTCGCTGGAGTGATATTATTTACCGGTTTTTTGATACATTCAAGGAAAGAAGTAACCAGCGTCGCCGCCCGCATACGGGAGGTACATCATGATCGGCTGGACACTTGGGCGTTATTTTTTCATACGTTATGTCAAAATTACCTTTTATTTTCTGCTTGGCATGTTCTCGCTCTCCCTTTTGATGGATTTTACGGAAAATGCCGGGCGCCTGGCTGGCTTGCCGGGATACACCCCTCTGGGAGCGCTGGCTATATCAATGCTGCGTATTCCATCTATCATGCAGGAACTTTTTCCTTTTGTTGCGTTATTTTCAGCAATAGCAACACTTATTTCACTGAACCGCCGGTTTGAGCTTGTTGTTACCCGCTCTATCGGGGTTTCTGCATGGCAATTTCTGCTGCCGGCCTGTCTTGGTGCCTTTTTATTTGGCCTCAGTGCAATTTTTATTGTCAATCCACTGGCGGCCTGGGGAGCTGCGCAGTCAAAATGCGCAATTGCCAGTTGGCGCGATGTTGCAAATCCGGCGCCAGCACAAGGCAACCGCGTTCCCTGGCTCACCCAGCGTACCGATGAAGGCATTACGACGATCGGCGCAAAAATGGTGCTTGATCGAGGCCGTACACTGATTGATGCAACCTTTGTTCGTTTCGATGATGATCAAACAGTTCGCGAATGGCTGAATACCGATACAGCGAAGCTGGAAAACGGCTACTGGCTGCTGGACAATGGCGTACGGTACCGGGCAGGACAGCATCCTGAAAATTTTAACGAGATCCGAATCGCCACCCAGTTGCGGCCCGAATTCGTTGAAGAACGTCTGGCTGATGCTGCGACGATTCCTTTTTATGAGTTGCCGTTCAAAATCCAGGTGGCCAAATCATTCGGCTATTCTGCCAACGAATTTGACATGTACTTGCAGTCAATCATAGCATTGCCAGCACTTTTAATCGCGATGACACTGATTGCAGCAACAGTTTCGTTAAAATTTGTGAGGTTTGGACAATCGGGTATGATGATTTTAAATGGAATCCTGGCCGGGTTCATGCTTTATGTTGTAACAGTTCTGGCACGGGCCTTTGGCAGCGCCGGTTATGTGCCGCCGGTTGTAGCTGCATGGGTTCCGGTATTGATTGCAATGTTTTTCGGGGTTTCCTTTTTACTCCACAAGGAGGACGGTTAGTGGGATTAATGGGTAAGTGCGATTGTTATGCTGCATGTCTAAAAGTTCTGGCCTGCGGGACTGCGCTTGCTTGTATTTTTACCTTCCCCGTCTTTGTTTTTCCTGCGGATGCCCAGGGACTTGCCGGACTGGCAGTCAATCATGGTTCGGACGAGACTGATTCGCATATGCTGCTTTCAGCTGATGAACTTGTCTTCAACCGTGAGGCAGACACCATTACTGCCAAAGGTCATGTGCAGATTGAATATGACGGCAACAGGGTCGTAGCCCGACAGGTCACTTACAATCAGAAAACCAAACGTGTCATTGCCGCCGGCAATGTGGAGATCATTGATGCCAAGGGTGTCAAGCTTTATGCGGAAGAGATTGACCTGACGGATAACCTGGGTGAAGGCTTTATCAACAGCCTGCGCGCAGAGACACCTGACAAAACCTATTTCGCTGCTGAAAGCGCGGAGCGCAGCCAGGGGCAGATGACTGTTTTCAACAACGGTGTCTACACGGCCTGCGAACCTTGCTATGATAAACCAGCCGGAAATGTCTTGTGGCAAATCAAGGCGAAGAAAATCATCTGGAACGGCGCAACCAAAACCATGCGTTTTGAAGGTAGCCAGTTTGAGATGTTTGGTGTACCGGTTGCCTGGTTTCCGGTTTTTGAGATGGCAGATCCGACAGTTAAAAGAAAGAGCGGCTTCCTGGCACCCGACCTTGCATATAAAACCACGCTGGGTGCCGGATTGACGAATTCTTATTTCTGGAATCTGGCCCCTAATTATGATTTCACATTATCTGAAACAATATATACGAAGCAGGGCATATTGAGCCAGGGCCAGTGGCGCCATCGTCTTGAAACCGGCAGCTATGACTTCCGCCTTGCCCATATTTATCAGAATGACCGCCGCGCCTTTAATCAGGGGACATCTGACCGGCACCAGACAAACCGTTATATGGCAGCGACAAAGGGGCAATTTTCCATCAATTCACGCTGGATTTATGGCTGGGATATCCTGGCTCAGTCCGACCAGAATTTCAGCCGCACCTACAATATCGACGGCTATACCAGGGATGTGCAACGCTCGCAGATTTATCTAACCGGGCTTGCCGACCGCAATTATTTTGACATGCGGTTTTATCACTTCACTGTTCAGGAAGATCTTCTGAAAGATATTCCTCAAAAAAATATCTATGAGCGTCATTCCAGACAGCCCTGGGTTCTGCCACGTATTGATTATACATTTATTCCAGATGAAGCGGTGCTGGGCGGAGAATTGAAATTTACCGCAAATTTGCAGACAATCTACCGGGAAAAAGCAGATTTTGCTTTTGCTGACTGGGTTGACAACCCCCTCAGAACTGCCCGCCTTTCGGGCATAAACGGGACAAGTGGCCGCTTTACTGGCGATCTTGAATGGAAGCGTAGCTTCATCAGTGATTACGGCCTTGTTATTTCTCCCATTTTTGCCTTACGCGGCGATGTTACCGGCATCAGCAGCAATGAAAACTATGAGAGAGCGGATATGCGTTCCCACGCTTTCCGCGGCATGGCAACCGCTGGTCTGGAAGTACGTTATCCGGTTTTGTTTACCACCGGCAATGCGAGTCATATTGTTGAACCGGTTGCGCAGATTTTTATTCGCAATAATGAGCAATATACCGGCAAACTTGTCAATGAAGATGCGCAAAGCTTTGTCTTTGATACAACGCTTCTTTTCTCGCGCGACAAATTTTCCGGATATGACCGTCTGGAAGGCGGCACCCGTGCCAATGTCGGTATGCGTTATTCCGGTGATTTTGATAATGGCTGGTCCATTTATGGTCTTGTCGGCCAGTCCTACCAACTGGCAGGCCGCAATTCCTATGCTTCTGCTGATATTACCCATGTTGGAGCTGATTCCGGCCTTGAAACGGCACGTTCCGACTATGTCGCCATGCTTGGGGTTGATGATGGCGCCGGGTTCACAATGGCAACCCGTGGCCGGTTTGATGAAAAGAATCTGACAATTCGCCGTGGCGAGATTGACTTGCGAAAACAATGGAATCCTCTGGCAATCGGAGTGCAATATGCCTATATCGAGCGTCAGCCTGAATATGGATATGCGCAAAACCGTCAGGAAGTCAGTGTTCAGGGCAGCTACAAGCTGAATGATAACTGGCGGCTAAATGCAGACACAACTTATGACGTCATTTCAGAAACCCTGGTGCGAGCAGGATCAAGCTTTTCCTATCAGGATGAATGTTTCGGACTGATATTTGGTTATCTGCAAACACGCAATCCGGGCGACAGCGCCATCTCTCATAAGTGGAATTTCCTGCTCTCTTTCAGGACAGTCGGTGATTTCGGCAATGCAACATCACCGCGGAGGTGGTGATTTCAAGCAGCCGAACATCAACCGGCAACAGATAGTGTCATTGTTTTGCCGTGAATGCGTCTTACAGTAACTTTGCATTAAGAAATGCGGAAACTTGGGATATGAAGAATTTCAGGAATTATATTTTTGCATACCTATTATCGACATCTGTGGCGGGTATTGCATTTACCGGCTGGAATATGACTGCGGCGCAGGCCGCACCGCCTACACAGGTTGCTGTTATTGTCAATGGTAATGCCATCACCAACTATGACATTGAACGGCGGATGGCGTTCCTGCGACTGCAAAGGCACAACGGGAATTTGAGCAAACTTGCCCGCGAAGAGCTTGTGGATGAAATGTTGCGCCGTGTTGAAATGAAATCGCGCAATATCAATGTAAGCGATGGCGAGGTTAACAGGGCTTTTGCCGACTTTGCCGAGCGTAATAACATGTCAGAGGCACAATTGTCACAAATGCTCAACCAGACAGGAGTGACACCGGAACATTTCAAATCCTATATCCGGGTTCAGATGGGCTGGGGGCGTCTTGTAAGTGCGCGTTTTCGCGCTGAGGGGATGGTTTCTGAAGAAGAAGCCGTTCAGCGTATGCTGAAAAACGGCGGCGTCAAACCGACAGCCAATGAATACCGTTTACAACAGGTTATTTTTGTCGTACCGCAAAACCGGCGTTCAACAATTTTTGACAAACGCCGGCAAGAGGCAAATTCTTTCCGCAGCCGGATACATGGTTGTGATAATCTGCATAAACTGGCCAAGGGTATGATTGATGTAACAATCCGTGACCTGGGACGTATTCTGGAGCCACAAATTCCAGTTGAATGGGAAAAAAGTGTCAAGGCAACACCACCCGGCAAGGCAACGCCAATTCAGAATACGACACGAGGGGTAGAATTTCTGATGGTCTGCTCTGTACGCAAGGTATCGGATGACCGTGTCGCGCAACTTGTTTTTTCGATTCAGGACAGTCATTCCGGTGCACAGAAAGCTGCCCTGCTTGAAAAGGAATATATGAAAGAACTGCGCAATAAAGCCCGGATTCATAGCCTTTAGGGTTACTGCCTTCGGTTTTTCTTGTATATCTATTACCTTTGCATCTGGATGGTTTCTACCCGGATATAAAGGATTTCAGACAGGAATCCTAAATGCTTCCTCTGGTATTGAGCAGTGGTGACCCTTCCGGTATCGGATTGGAAATCGCCTTCAAGGCATGGCAGAATCGCGTGGCGCATGATTTACCGCCTTTTTTCATTCTGGCAGATCCGGACGTTGCGCAGGCGCGTGCCGATCTGCTGGGGTTTGACATGCCGCTGCATATAACAGACGAAAATGTGCTTGCTGCACAATTCGAGGATGCCTTGCCACTTCTGCCGTTGAAAAACCGGCAACAGGATAAGCCTGGCCAACCTCTGACAATAAATGCTGCTGGAACGATTGAAGCCATTGAACGGGCAGTCAGCCTTGTCATGCGCGGGCTGGCCGGAGCATTCGTCACCTGCCCAATTGCAAAAAAGCCGCTTTACGATGCAGGCTTCTGTTATCCTGGCCATACCGAATTTCTTGCCCATCTGGCCTGGAAAATAACCGGCAGAAAGGTGAAGCCCGTGATGATGCTTGCCGGGCCTGAACTGAGAACAGTACCGGTTACCGTACATACGGCACTACGTCATGTACCAGATAAACTCAATACCGGTCTTGTCATTGAGACCGCCCGGATTACAGCAGGCGACCTTCGTGAAAAATTCGGCATTGCCAAGCCGCGTCTTGCTGTTGCGGGGCTTAATCCTCATGCAGGAGAAGGCGGAACAATAGGACAGGAAGAGGAAACCATCATCCGCCCTGCTATCGGGATTCTACAGCAGGAAGGAATTGACGCGCAAGGCCCCTTCCCGGCAGATACGCTTTTTCACATCCATGCTCGCAAAACATACGATGCCGCCTTGTGTATGTATCATGATCAGGCGCTGATTCCGGTTAAAACTGTCGGATTTGATAAAACTGTCAATATTACACTCGGCCTGCCATTTATTCGCACTTCTCCTGACCATGGAACTGCTTTTGACATAGCCCGGCAGGGAATTGCATCACCGGACAGCCTGATTGCAGCCATCCATATGGGTAATAAACTTATACAACAACAATGCACGGCTTTTTAACTGATGGCGATTGATAATCTGCCTCCCTTACGTTCTGTTATCAAAACCTATGCCCTTGCGGCCAAAAAATCGCTTGGGCAAAATTTTCTGCTTGACCTGAACCTGACAGCAAAAATTGCCCGTCAGGCAGGAAACCTTGAAGGGTGTCAGGTCATTGAAGTAGGCCCTGGCCCTGGCGGATTGACACGAGCCTTGCTGGCACAAGGCGCTTTTGTTACCGTTATTGAACGGGATGAACGCTGCCTTGCCCCCTTACAGGAAATTGCCGCAGCTTATCCTGGCAAGCTTCGCATTATCAGTGGTGATGCACTTGATGTTGACTTCGCAAATCTTTTTATCTCCGGTACGCAAAAACCGAAAATTATTGCCAACCTGCCTTATAACATCGGAACACAGCTCCTGCTCAACTGGCTGTTATATGAACCCTGGCCACCTTTTTATGAATCAATGACGCTCATGTTCCAGAGGGAAGTGGCTGAACGTATTGTCGCTGTACCGGGAAGCCGAATCTATGGCAGACTGGGTGTGCTTGCCGGTTGGCGGACAAAAGCACAAATCGCCTTTGATGTGCCGCGTCAGGCTTTTACTCCACCGCCAAAAGTGACATCATCCATTGTCCATATTGTACCGGAAACAGCACCGCTTTCCTGCTCTGCCCATGCCCTTGCACAGATAACACAGGCGGCCTTTGGCCAACGGCGCAAAATGCTGCGCCGAAGCCTGAAAAGCCTGGGCGGTGAAACACTGCTAGCCAAAACCGGCATTGATGGCACAAGGCGCGCGGAAACACTGGCGATTGAAGAGTTTGTCGCTCTGGCAAACGCACTGCAACCAGGACAGGCTGTTTTCGCCATCAATAAATCTCAAAGCTTTTGAATGCTCAGGGATTCTCTTTCATCAGACCATTAACAAACTCCTGTAAACCGGGACAATGGCAACGCTTTAACCGCTCGGCAATGATAATCGCCTTGACGGCAGCCAATGAACGGTCAAGATCCTCATTAACAAGGATATAGTCATAATCCTGCCAATGCTGCATCTCGATCCGGGAATTTTCAAGCCGCAGATCAATAACCTGCTGGCTATCCTCGGCACGCCGGTATAACCGCGCTTTCAGTTCCTTCATTGAAGGAGGCAGGATAAAAATTGAAACCACATCCTGCGGTATCTTTTGCTGAAGCTGGGCTGCCCCCTGATAATCTATATCAAACAGCATATCCTGCCCCTGTTCCAGTACTCCCTCTACGGTTTTACGTAGTGTTGCGTAATAATTTCCGTGTACTTCGGCCCATTCAACCAGTTCTTCATTATCGCGCAGGCGCTCAAATTCCTTGACAGAAATAAAATGGTAATGCACACCATCAACTTCGCTTGGCCTTCTTGCGCGTGTTGTCACACTGACGGAAAGGGCCAGATTCATTGCATCATCTTCTCGTAAAAGCCGCGATATAGTTGATTTTCCCGCACCGGATGGCGATGATATGACCACCATCAGACCACGTCGTTTGATCTGATTATCGATAGAATAACGGGATGTGCCGGATGAAACCATAGGATTATGCCTCGTTTTTGACGGCTTTATCAGTTTTTCAATGCGTGAAAGCAAGCTGTTTTGCCGAAAATTTCTCTGGAAGTTAAGGGCTGGAACTCTTAAATGACTATTATGGTAAAAGACCGCCGATCCCTTTCAAGGGATAGCCTGAAACATACATTTATGCCGACAAGGCATTCTCCACCAGTGGAATGGCGGGTTGAGCCGGGATTAACCGATTATCCGGCAGCAATTGCTTTTATGGAAGAGCGAACCAAACAGATTCATGAAGGCCAGGCAAATGAAACAGTCTGGCTGGTCGAGCATCCACCTCTTTACACGGCCGGAACAAGCGCCAAGGCAGAAGATCTGTTGGAAGCCAACCGTTTTCCGGTTTATAAAACCGGGCGTGGCGGCGAGTTTACCTATCATGGCCCCGGCCAGCGGATTGCCTATGTCATGCTTGATCTCAAACGCCGCAGGCAGGATATCCGTGCTTTTGTAGCAGCGCTGGAAGAATGGGGCATTCGGACACTTGCCCACTTCAATATCAAAGGCGAAAGACGGGAAGACCGCGTTGGCATCTGGATCACCCGCCCTGAAAAACCGACAGGCCCAAATGGTACACCAGCGGAGGATAAAATTGCCGCTATTGGTATCCGCTTGCATAAATGGGTCAGTTTTCACGGCATTGCCATTAATGTTGACCCGCATCTTGAACATTACGGTGGCATTATTCCCTGTGGCATCGCCGACCATGGCGTAACAAGCCTCGCCGACCTGGGCCAGTCAGTTATAATGGAAGATATTGATATTGCGCTTGGTGCCGCTTTTCACGATATTTTCGGCCCGGTTCGATAAAACTCTTTTGCATTTGCCATGCAGACATTACTTAATCAGTTGAAAAATGTAAAAAAACTTGCACCTGAAAACCCGTCGCGATAAACTTCAACTCTCGGAACATTTAGCGAACATCCGGATTATTTTACTTTGGTTGATATGCAATAAAAAAGTTATAGATATAATGGATGATAATGATCTTTTTGCAGATTTTGATCCGAACCGGCCTGTTTACAAACAGTCGGCAGAGGAGAAATCTGTATCCGGCAGGAATATTGAAAGGCCAACCGGTTTTATGAAACCCAGCCCTGTTACACGCCAACATGCGGATGATACCGGAAAAGCAGAAGCAGCTTATGATGCATCTGCGATCCGCATTCTTGAAGGGCTTGAGCCTGTCCGATTGCGACCGGGCATGTATATCGGCGGCACGGATATCAAGGCACTGCATCATCTCTTTGCTGAAGTGATTGACAATGCGATGGACGAAGCGGTTGCCGGCCATGCTGATTTTATCGAGGTTTCGCTGGAGGCAAACGGCTATCTTACGGTTACGGACAACGGGCGCGGCATTCCGGTAACAAACCATCCGCAAATGCCTGATAAATCAACCCTCGAAGTCATCATGACCCAGCTTCATGCCGGCGGCAAATTTGATGGCAAAGCCTATGAAACATCAGGTGGCCTGCATGGTGTTGGTATTTCTGTTGTCAATGCCCTGTCAGATGATATGGAGGTTGAGGTAGCACGCGGCCGGCGTCTTTACCGACAGCGCTTTTCGCGCGGTGTACCGCAAACCGGGCTGGAAGACTTCGGCGAGATTCATAACAGACGCGGTACCAGGGTGCGCTTTCATCCTGATCCGCAAATTTTTGGTTCAAAAGCTACTTTTGATACTACCCGCCTTTACCAGATGACACGCTCCAAGGCTTATCTTTTCGGAGGGGTTGAAATCCGGTGGAACTGCGACCCTTCAAGGCTCGGGAATCATGAAAATATCCCGGCAAAGGCAGTATTTCATTTTCCTGGTGGGTTGAAAGATTTTCTTACCACTTCCCTTGGCAAGGATTATCGCATCACCCCGGAAATTTTTGCCGGCAAAACCAGGCAGCGTGGCGGACATGGCTCTGTTGAATGGGCTGTGGCATGGTATGGCGGAGATAGCTTTGTCCACTCCTATTGCAACACCATACCCACGAATGAAGGCGGTACTCATGAAGCCGGTTTGCGCCAAGCATTGACACGCGGACTCAAAGGCTATGCTGAACTGATTGGTAATAAACGGGCTTCAGTCATTATAACGGATGATGTGATGATTTCTGCAGCAGCCATGCTGTCTGTTTTTATCCGTGAGCCGGAATTTGTCGGTCAGACCAAGGATCGCCTTGCAACTATTGAAGCGCAGCGTCTTGTTGAAACAGCCATGCGTGACCCGTTTGATCATTGGCTTGCCAACTCGCCGCAGGAAGCAAGCAAGCTCCTTGACTGGGTTGTTGAGCGGGCTGAAGAGCGGTTGCGCCGCCGTCAGGAAAGGGAAATCAACCGCAAAACTGCGGTACGCAAATTGCGGCTTCCCGGAAAACTGGCTGACTGCACCCGGAATGCTGCCCAAGGCGCCGAGCTTTTCATTGTTGAGGGTGATTCGGCTGGCGGTTCAGCAAAACAGGCAAGAAACCGTGCAACCCAGGCAATTCTGCCATTGCGCGGCAAAATTCTCAACGTTGCCAGTTCCGGCCGTGATAAACTTGGCGCAAATCAGCAGATTGCCGACATCATACAGGCACTTGGTTGTGATACACGAAACAAATACCGTGAAAATGACCTGCGTTATGAACGTATTATCATCATGACTGATGCCGATGTGGACGGCGCGCATATTGCTTCTTTGCTGATGACATTTTTTTACCAGGAAATGCCTGAACTCATCTACAACGGCCATCTTTACCTGGCTGTTCCGCCGCTCTACCGGATCAGTCAAGGTGGCAAGGTCGCCTATGCGCGTGATGATGCTCACAAGGATGAATTGCTGAAAACACAATTTACCGGGCGCGGCAAGATAGATATCGGCCGTTTCAAAGGCCTTGGCGAGATGCGTGCCGAGCAGCTTAAAGAAACCACCATGTCTCCTGACAAGCGAACACTTTTACGGGTTGAAATTGATGAACTCAGTGCAACCGAAACAAAGAATGCAGTTAATGACCTGATGGGTACCAAACCGGAAGCGCGTTTTCGCTTTATCCAGGAAAATGCTGCTCTTGTTGAGAATCTGGATATCTAGGATTTTCCCGGGAAAAAATATAAAATGATTTTTTGTCTGAAAATGCGATTAACAAAGAAATCCCTTTTCAAGAAAAGCGGGAATTGTTTCTACAAGAAAAACAGTTTTCTGATCCTGTTTTAATCCACCCGGAAACAGGATAAAACAAGAACCCGGATCATGGAAGTTCAACTTACTAAATCGAGAACGAGCCAAATCTTATATCCGGGTTTTCACTGCCAGTCGTGAATCTTTCGAACGCCGCGCATTTATCTTCCCACAGCTGGTATCTGTAAACGGTGTGTTCACAAATTATGCGGAAAGCAAGCTGTCCCTGGCTCATCGCCGATTCAAACGTAAAAGCCGGCCAACCTTCAGCAACAAGCTTTTGCCGGCTTTTCCATAGTGCGATATCTGTAACTCTTCATTGCATGTTGCGGTCAATATCATGTCCGAAAAATTTCTGCACGACAGAATAGTGGCTTGCTCCGGCTTACTGTGGCAAACCCGCGGTAATGGATTACCAACCCCAGAATGCTGCCGCCGTTATAATAATCATCCTTTTTCATTGCGAGATCAACATTAATAATATCATCGCCCCGTAAAACCTCGTCAGAAAAACCAGCTATGACAGATAATATTGTGATGGTAAGGAGGAATAGCCAATAGCCGGATGGAGACAATTTTGATTTTCAGAATTATTCGTATATGAAAAATTTGAAAGAGAGAAATATTATTCAATTTATATAAAAATAAAAAACATTTCAGAACAGGCAATAGCTTAACAGGAAAAACTGAGTTCTTTAACAGTTATTAAAATTTAATTTCATGAAATAAAAAACAGGAAGAAATAAGTGCACAACTTCTTTATAAATTCTATTTTCATGACATATTTATGTTTTTACTTTTTCCTCTTATTGCAAAAATCTCTGCCTTATGCACATCACAATACGCACATACCATAATATAAAATGCCATTTTATTTAATTTTTCTTAGAAAAATATACGACACATACTATAAGAGATCCCAAAAATATAATTGATATAAATACTTCTACTTTATACTTATTCCCTGTCCTTTTTTAAACGACATGGGATAACTTATTTGCTCTGCTGTTTGGCTTGCTGTCCCTATCGTATATCTGGACTTGCCAGCAGGTTCATCCTTGGGTTTATGTAAGGATCTCTTTAGGATTTCCGGTTTCAGTTCTCTTTGGTCATACAACCTGTAACATTTCGGATTCAAGCTTTTTTGCGAATAACGACACGATTTTCCAGCGCCTGCAATGCCATCCAGGACTGTAAGAACCCGCACAGCAAACAAAAATTTTCTTTAACATTTCATCTCCTCGTTTTCTTATGAGGAAATACAAAAATACGGAAATAAACCAATAACCGATCCCGATATGCAAACGGGGCTTTTTTATGGAGCAGAAAAATGATTCAGCTTCTGCAAGCCGCATCAATAATGCGGATTTGCGGCGTGGCGTGGCCATTCCAATAATTCAGCATCAGATTTCCGGCAAGATGAATGGTATTCATCCGGTTGGCAAAAAGAAAATCACCCAGCAGTGTACCGGCAGCGCGAAAAGCAATCCCTCTCAGACGTCTTCCATTCAGATCGGCAAGTGAAACACTGATATGCCCTTTGCCTGTTTCACGGATATCAACCAGCTTATGGGCCGGGATGACAAAAACCGGCGCATCATGACCTGAGCCATAAGGCCCCGCCTTTTCCAATGTTGCAAAAAGCTGTTCCGTGGCACCATTAGCTGAAAGCACACCATCAACCAGTACTGTCTGCTGATTTTCCAGCCCGGTTTCTGCACCTGATATACTTTTCTCAAACCATGCCCGCAGTTGTCCGATTTTCTGCGCACGGACAGTCAGCCCTGCTGCCATGGCATGGCCTCCGCCTTTTTCAAGTATCCCTTCCGCTACAGCGCGGGCGATAATCGCCCCGATATCAACCCCTGGAACCGAGCGGGCAGAACCGGTTCCCATTCCATCAGGCCTGATCGCAATTGCCAGTGCCGGTCGGCTTAACCGTTCCTTGAGCCGGGCAGCAATAAGGCCGACGATACCAGGATGCCAGTCACGACTTGCAACAACAATACCCGATGGCAGTTGCTTTCCTGCAAGCTCGCAGACAATCTGCATCTCTGCTTCTTCCAATTGTCTGACCTCTATCTCCTGGCGTTCCCGGTTCAATTTATCAAGCTGGCGGGCAATCTTCACTGCTTCTGCATAATCATCACAGGTCAATAATTGCGCCCCCAACGCCGGATTGCCAATCCTGCCACCGGCATTGATACGCGGTCCCAGAACATAGCCAAAATGAAACGTACTGAAAGGTTCGCCAATACGTGCCACAGCTGCAAGAGCAGCAAGACCGGGATTATGCATTGCGCGGGCCACCTGCAAACCCTTGACAACAAAAGCGCGGTTAACCCCTTTGAGCGGCACAATATCACAGACCGTGGCAAGTGCTACAAGGTCAAGATATCCCAGAAGATCAGGAATATTCTGCCTCCCTGTTTCCCGCAACATGCGGGAAACAGCGGCAAGCGTCATAAAAACCACACCGGCAGCACATAAATGTCCCTGCCCCGAAAGGTCATCCGGCCTGTTGGGGTTTACCTGTAGCCAATCAGCCTCATGCAGGTTATCCCCGGGTGCCTGATGATGATCCAGCACAATGACATCTGCGCCTGCCGCCCGGGCAGCGGCAATAGCATCAGCACTGTTTGCACCACAGTCAACCGTTATGATGAGAGTAGCCCCTCCGGCAACCAGGCGGCGCATAGCCGCAGAATTTGGCCCATAGCCTTCAACGACACGATCAGGAATATAAATACGGTTACTTACACCAACAGCTTTAAAAAAACGTGACAGAATGGCTGAGGCACAGGCCCCATCCACATCATAATCAGCAAAAATTGCCACCTGCTCGCAGCTGAGACACGCATCCGCAATCCGCATCGCTGCCTGCTTCATATCTGTAAAACATGCTGGATCAGGCATCAATGCGCGTAATGTCGGGTTGATAAAAACTTCTGCTTGCCTCTCATCAACCTCGCGGGCTGATAAAACGCGGGCAAGAAGATCAGAAAAACCATATTTCTGCGTGATGGCAAGAGCATTGTTCAAAGCTGATCGGTCAAGCCGGTCAAGCCAGACCTTATTTGTCGCCGACCGGCGGACACCGAGAAAACACCGCGAATCCTCTTTGGCATTCAGATCATACATGATTCATGTTTAACATAGCTAAAAAATAATCCAAAGCCGCAGCAAACATTTTTACCTGAACAGAAGAGAACTGACATTGGATGAATCCGAAAAACTGCTGTGGCCAACTTTCGTTGGCCACTTTAAAATGATCCTGCAATTATCAGGCAATAAAATCAGTCCTGACTATCTCAGCAATGTTACGTTCAGCCAAAGCGCTTATTGTCAATGAAGGATTAACCAAACCGGCGCTCCCAGGCATCAACGCCCCGTCCATCACATAAAGCTTGTCTGTACCAAGAACACGCCCATAATTATCGGTTGCCTGCCCTATTACCGCGCCACCTAAAGGATGTGCCGTGAATTCAGCCGATACATCCGGCACCAGTAAGGGAACACCGGGTACGCCGAGTGAAGCATCAGCTATTCTGGTATTTACCTTGCGGATTGCTTCCACTGCCTCATCATTACCATTCCGGGACCAAAGAAGTTCAACCTTATCATTCTCCTGATCATAAACAAACTCTCCCCGGTTTTTTACATCAAAAGCCATTCCCAATGAACCAATCACACCGATGTTGACAGGTATGCCGGGCACATACCAGTTCTCAAGTGTCACGGGCATTTCAGATGATGTTTTATCATCAATCTTTGAAGCACTTGGTGCAGCCTGAACAAATCCTTCGATACGCCCGAAAGAACGGGCAACAAGAGCATCACCATTCGTTCCCCAACCTTTTCCAATGGCATCATTAAGGTCAGGAATTTCACCAAGCGACTTGGCTTTTACCAGCAGTTCAGATGTACCTATGGAACCTGCCGCCAAAAACAGGTATTCACATGTCAATGTACGGGAATGAAGCACAGTGCCATCCGGATGCAGTGTATCAACATCAACATGATAATGGGTGCCATCATACGATAAACCCTTAACCTGCTGACCTGGAAATACTTTAGCCAACCCGCTGTCCTGAGCATATTTGAGATAATTCTGTGTTAAATCAAACTTTGCACCATTGCTGTTGCCCAAAGTACTTTCTCCTATAATAGCAGAAGCTCTGACTTTCCCATCCAATTCATCCCGGACAACATCATCACTGAATATAGTATCGGTTTTATAGGGATGATATCCAGCCTTTCTTGACTGCTGATCCCATACCCGGGAATGTCCGAAAGGAGCACTGTCATATATATCCTGAGCAATTGGAGCCAAATTTAACTCTTTCCTTACAAGTGGATAATAAACAGAATCCATTTCATCGTAATTCACAACATTATTAAACAAAATATCAAAATATTCACGCTCAGGCTGAATCATAACACCTGTAAAGACAATTGAACCACCTCCAACACAAGCTCCGCGCCAGACATCAATGTTTTCATAACTTGTCACATCGGCAACCCCGCCAAAATCATCCACAACTGCCGTCAGGGTATTAAGCATTTTAAACATACCCTTTTTATGCCAGAAGCCGCGACCATCCGGCGTGGTTTCATTAGAGAATATAGTTCTGGTTCTGGATCTGGGCCAATAGGAGCCCCGCTCCAGAATTGTTGAGCCAATACCAGCCTGAGCCAGACGATGCGCAGTTATAGAACCGCCAAAGCCGGAACCAATAATCACAACTCTTGAATGCACTGGCGGCACAGGTAACTCTTCAAAAATTTCAGGAACTGTTTCTTTATAAAAATTGACATTATTGATAATACCCATTTTTTTCCTCATGAAATAACAAATAAAAATCAGTTTCAAATTCGTATTTATAAACATAAATAAAATATATATTTTAAAAAATTTTGCTATATATTTTTATAAGTCATTAATATTTATAATTTTTTCTTCTCAATTTAATGACATAACTCATCCTCTTCCTTGATTTCTTCATCCTGCTGACATAAACACACCTGCAACACAGTCTGATATGCCAGGGTTTGAAACATCCCTGTTATCAGATTGAATATTTTCAACAGATCTTTTTTCTTGATTATCAGCAGAAAAACAGTGCAATGTCATTTTCGCGCCTTGTGTCAGAATATTTAAAAAAGGTAAAATTTGGTTAGCGATAAAAAATCGGATGAAGTCCTTATTCAACGCAATTTTAAAGCCCGCCTTTTCCATGCGGTGCTTTTTGAGTTGATTGCCATTCTTCTGACAGCACTGTTTCTTGCTCTCGTCATGAAGGGGAATATGCTTGATATGGGGGTTCTGTCCATTATTATCTCATTGATAGCAACAATATGGAACGGAATTTATAATTATCTGTTCGACCGTTTGCAAAAACACCTTGATTTTTCACGCACCCGACAAATGCGTATTCTGCATGCCATCGGTTTTGAAGGTGGCTTGACCTTTTTCACAATTCCTGTCGTTGCTCTTTATCTGCATGTGAATATGTGGACAGCCTTCTGGCTGGAAGCCAGTTTGCTTTTATTTTTTCTGCCTTATTCTATATGTTTCAATTACATTTACGACAGAATCTACATATGCTTTGCAAACAAGCGGATACAAGATAATTGATTACATACAGAAAAGGCGGGGCCAGACGCTCCGCCTTTTCTGTATGTAATTCTTTCAGCTTATTGCTGCTCCGAAATCAGCGAAACTTTTCCACATTCTGATGCCGCGCCCTGATATTACGAATTGTACCCGTATGCGAACGCATCACAACTGTATCCGTTTCAATAAAACTGCGCGTAAATTTGACACCGGAAAGCAGATTGCCATCCGTCACGCCGGTTGCAGCAAAAAGCACATCACCTTTTGCCATCTCTTCCATATCATAAACTTTTTCAGGATCAGAAATCCCCATCCTGGCAGCGCGGACAATCTTTTCTTCAGTATTAAGCTGAAGACGCCCCTGCATCTGCCCACCAATGCACCGCAATGCCGCCGCCGCCAACACACCTTCTGGCGCTCCGCCGATACCCATATAAATATCAATGCCGGTTTCATACGAATCAGTCGTATGGATCACACCGGCCACATCACCATCACCGATCAGGCAGATAGAAGCTCCGATCATACGGATTTCTTCAATAAGCCCTGCATGACGCGGACGATCCATGACACAGGCCGTTATCTGATTGACTGTCTCCCCCTTTGCTTTGGCCAGCGCCCTGATATTATCAGCCGGTGAAGCATCAATATCCACCACGCCCTTGGGATAACCCGGCCCAATGGCAATTTTTTCCATATAGACATCAGGTGCATAAAGCAGATTGCCTTTTTCAGCAATAGCAATAACCGCCAGTGAATTTGGCTGATTTTTAGCACAGATTGTTGTCCCCTCCAGTGGATCAAGGGCAATATCAACCATCGGGCCATTTTTTGTACCGACTTCCTCGCCGATATAAAGCATCGGCGCCTCATCACGTTCACCCTCGCCAATCACCACTGTACCATTGATCGGCAACTGGTTAAGTTCCTGACGCATTGCATCAACCGCTGCCTGATCAGCAGCTTTTTCATCACCGCGACCCCGTAAACGCGCCGCAGAAACCGCAGCGCGTTCGGTTACGCGAACAAGTTCCAGTGTCAATATACGATCAAGCCCGTTCAAAGCCGGTTCAGTAGATTTCAGCATCAAGAATATCCTGCCGGATTTAAGATTTTTCCATTATACGAGTTACTTTTTTGCAAAGGCTGAAATTCCCTGCAAGAAAAACCCATTCAACTTTTATTCTATAACCGAAGCATAAAACACTTTCATAAAAATTAAAACCGGCCTTCCGCAAAATCACACAAAAGCAAAAAGTTACATTATCCCTCCGGAATTGAAACCCGATATGCCCGGTAAATAAAGAATGTATTCCTTTATTTACCGGGCATATTTCACGAAGAGCGTTCAATCCTGATCATCTGCGGCTTATCAGCCAGATTACCATCCTGCATAATCGCCTCCAATGACTTGCGCACGGCAGCCTCGGTTGTCTGATGCGTTATGAGCACGACGGTTTTTGTACCATGTGTCTGTGTTTCAGCAACCGGCCTTTGTACAATTGACTCCAGCGATATGTCATTTTGCGCCATCCGTTTGGCAAGAGAAGCAAAAACACCCGCACGGTCATCAACATTGAGCCGGATAAAATACCCCCCCGCATGAGCGCGGATTGCCGCCTTTTTATAGGGCCTCAGGGCCTTTGCCGGCATACCGAAAACCGGGCCATGCTGAAAACCGGGCTGCGACTTGGCAATATCCGCAATATCACCAATAACGGCAGAGGCTGTCGCATTCCCCCCGGCACCGGCACCGGAAAGCAGCAGTTCACCCAGAAGGTCGGTCTCAATTGCAAGAGCATTGGTCACCCCATTAACCTGCGCAATCACCGATGATGCAGGCACCATTGTCGGATGCACACGCTGCTCAATGCCAGTATCAGTTATAACCGCCACACCCAGAAGCTTGATACGGTAGCCAAGCTCATCAGCCGCGCGGATATCTGCCAGGGAAATATTGCTGATCCCCTCCACATAAATATCATCCGGCGAAGCAACCGTGCCAAAGGCAAGGCTTGTCAGCAGCGCAAGTTTATGTGCCGTATCATTTCCCTCTACATCAAATACCGGATCCGCTTCAGCATAACCGAGAGCCTGCGCCTCTTTCAGACATGCTTCAAAAGAAAGCCCCTCTTCTCCCATACGGGTCAGAATATAATTGCAGGTTCCGTTCAGAATACCATAAATGCGCGACGCGGCATTACCTGAAAGCGATTCCCGTAAAACCTTGATAACCGGAATACCGCCAGCAACTGCCGCTTCAAAATTCAAAAGCAGACCACTGTTTTCCGCCAATTTGGCAAGCGCAACCCCATGGCGGGCAAGCAGCGCCTTGTTCGCTGTCACCACATGGTGCCCTGCTTTCAGGGCCGCCTCAACCGAATGATATGCTACCCCTTCTTCCCCACCGATTAATTCAACAAAAACATCAATATCAGCCGATGCCGCAAGCTCTGCCGGATCATCATACCAGATAAAGGAATCAAGTTTTATGCCGCGATCACACCCGCGATCACGCGCACTGACTGCCATAATCCGAACCGGACGACCGCACTGACGCGCCAGCATCCCTGCTTTTTCATCAAAAAGGTGAATCACTGCCCTGCCGACAGTTCCCAGACCGGCAATGCCAATGCGTAACGCTTCACTCATATAACCTGTTGCCCTACCTTTTTATCTCCTGAGAAAAAATGTTTTATATTACGCGCAGCCTGTCGCAAACGATGCTCATTCTCAACCAAAGCAATACGTACATGATCATCGCCATGCTCACCAAAGCCGATACCGGGAGCAACGACTACCCCCGCTTCCTCAATCAGCAGCCTGGAAAAACCGAGCGAACCCAGATGCCTGAAACGCTCCGGTATCGGCGCCCAGGCAAACATGGTTGCAGCCGGTGGCGGTATGTCCCATCCGGCTCGGGAAAAACTTTCCACCATGACATCACGCCGCTTTTTATAAATGTTGCGAACCCGGGCGATATCAGAACCATCGCCATTCAGGGCCGTTGCAGCCGCAACCTGAATCGGCGTAAAAGCACCGTAATCAAGATAAGATTTGACACGAGTCAATGCAGCGATAAGCCGCTCATTACCGACTGCAAACCCAATGCGCCAGCCGGGCATGGAAAAGGTCTTCGACATAGAAGTAAATTCAACCGCAATATCCATGGCACCCGGCACTTGTAAAACCGAAGGAGGCGGGTTGTCATTAAAATAAATTTCCGCATAAGCAAGGTCGGAAAGCAGAATAATCTCGTGCTTTCTGGCAAAGGCCACCACCTCTTTATAAAAATCAAGAGTAGAAAGATAAGCTGTCGGATTTGACGGATAACTCAAAATAATCGCCAGAGGTCTGGGGATTGAATGGCGCACCGCACGGTCAAGCGCCTCCAGAAAACCATCATCCGGCATGGCTGGCATAGAACGGATAACCCCGCCCGACATGATAAAGCCAAAAGAATGGATTGGATAGGTTGGATCTGGACAAAGCACCACATCGCCAGGCGCCGTAATCGCCTGTGCCATATTGGCAAAACCTTCCTTGGAGCCGAGCGTCGCAACCACCTGCGTATCAACATTCAACTTTACTCCGAAACGACGCTCATAATAATGAGCCTGCGCCCGACGCAGCCCCGGAATCCCCTTTGAAGCGGAATAACGATGGCTTCTGGGATCCTGCACCACTTCACAAAGTTTGTCGACAATACTCTGGGGAGTCGGCAAATCAGGGTTTCCCATACCCAGATCAATAATGTCGACATCCGCTGCCCGCGCGGCCGCCTTGAGACGGTTAACCTGTTCAAAGACATAAGGCGGGAGACGACGAATTTTATAAAATTCTTCCGACATACTAAAACCTGATCTATCTAATCGCTTTTATTAATTAATTTTTACTTCTTCAAATGAGTCAGCGCTATCTGTTCCACCTGAATATTTATCTGCCTTTCCTTGCCGCGTCTGTTCCAGCTTTACCGCGCTGTGTATCCCCTACCTGAGGTGGTCAGAACCACGTAAACGCTGTGCATCTCCCTCAAGCTCCCGAACCAGACGGGCCCGCTCTTCTTCAGAAAATTGCCCGGTTTCTGCCTGTGGTTTTTCTGAAAAACGCGGATAGGTGCCTGTACGCTTTGCCCCCTTCTGGGGAATGGTATGAAATTCTGCCCGCGGCGCGCAGGCAAAAACCAGCAATGGCACAAAAATAACGATCAGATTTCTGATAAAGCCGCCTTGCATCTTCATTTCACAACCATCTGCCAACGTACACTGACCAGCATGAAATACACCTTTTGAATATTATGTGCCAGCCGTCAAGAGCTTGTCGTGGCAGTTTTGTTTCAAACCGGAACAAAAGCAGCTTTTTCGCCCATGAAAGATCGAGAAAAGGTGAAATATAGCGGATTATAATAATATGAAATATAAATTTATATATTTTTTCTTAATTTTAATATATTAAAAGACACTAAAATGCAACCAATGCAAAAGGAAGTATCCACAAAATACATCCATAATTTACGGAGACAAACACTTGAACATATCATACAAATCCTTGCAAGGAAAAAAGAGGAATCAAGCTTTTCATACTTTCGCAATGCCATTACTCGCTACAGTAATCGCTTTTACATCCTGCACTTTGTCAGGCACTCAGAAAGCAGAGGCAGCAGGACCGGCCATGTTGGCTGTCAAGTCACTGAAAACAAACCAGAAAAGATATAAGAAAAATGCACGTCCCGACATTGCAAAAACGGAGGAGAACCCCTCTTCTTCCCCGCTCATACTCGCTTCTGCCAGCGGGCTTGCACGCCAGCTGCCTGAAGGATTACAGCCGGCATCCCAATCTATAAAGGTTGGCTATCTCAAGCCAGAGCTTATCTCAATGCTTGACACCATACACCGTCACTTCGGCAAGACGGTCATTATTACCTCCGGCTACAGAAATCCGGCCCATAACAAAAAAGTTGGAGGTGTCCAACATTCTCTGCATATATCCGGTTCTGCGGCCGACATCCGGATTGCCGGCGTAAACAAATGGGAAGTAGCAAAATTTGTGCGCAGCATGCCCGATCGCGGCGGTGTCGGCACCTATTGCAGCAATCAGATTGTTCATGTCGACATAGGTAGAAAACGCGATTGGTACTGGGGTTGTTCCGGCGAGCGGTAATTTTTTACAAAGAAGCGCATAAAGATGCTTGCAGTATCAAAATAACCCCTCTATAAGCCCATTCACGGCTTCAGCGCCCATCGTCTAGCGGTCAGGACGCCGCCCTTTCACGGCGGAAACAGGGGTTCGATTCCCCTTGGGCGTACCATTTTTCCGGCAAACACCTGCTTTTGAATGAAAGTAGGCAGTGTCTGGTTTTTCTGTGGTAATCAAGTCGTAAGCTTTAAAAAGCCAGATTGACATGTGCATTTATACAGGTACGGGCTGACTGAGATTTCTTTCAGCCTGCATTGAGGTTGCAAAACCGGTTATTATCCTTACTGGATTATTTTCAGTTTATTCAGCCGGGTTGAAAATGATCAGGATTTTTGTTTTATGGCATTGCCAAATGGAAAGCAGAATTCAGAAAACAATCCAATGGATCGGTCTGCCTGTGCAGATATTTCCAGATGCTCAGGCCCATGTCAACGAGCCTTGCAGTCCCATCAAACCTGCAATATCTGATAGCTTATGAAAGCAAACGAAGTTGATATTCTCATTATCCCCGGTTATACGGGTTCGGATGAAGATCACTGGCAAAGCCGCTGGGAGCGCAAACTTTCCACTGCACGACGTGTTGAGCAAATTGAATGGTCAAAACCCGTGTTTGACAACTGGGTGGAACAGCTCATTCGAGAAGTGAAAAAGGCTGAAAAGCCAGTAGTTCTTGTTGCCCATGCCCTTGGCGTACCAACCGCGATCCATGCAGTTCCCCATCTGGGAGGAAAAATATGCGGGGGGTTTTTTGTCGCTCCGCCGGATGTGGAAAATCCCGATATCCGCCCCCGGTGTTTTATGACATTCGGCCCCTATCTGCGGGAACCGCTTCCTTTCCCTTGCGTGGTTATCGCCAGTTGCAATGACCATTTCTGCAATTTTGAAAAAGCGAAAGCACTTGCAAAAGACTGGCATGCATTGTTTCTCAACGCCGGTGAAGCAGGCCCTATCAATACAAAATCAGGCCATGGCCCCTGGCCGGAAGGATTGCTGGTATTCTCGCAGTTTCTTGCCAAACTCTGATTACCGGTCACCCAGAGGCAATGATGCTTTCCGCGATTGCAGCGTACTGCCGTTTCAAAAAACAGGTATTTATTATGAAAAAATCTGTTTTCAAACACTTCACCCTGCTTTTCCATATCTCCTGATAATCAGCATAAAAACAACTATATCAGGAGCATTATTCCTGCCATACCCACAGCATGGCACAACAATCACATACAGATTCATAAAATAATTATTCTACAGGTGTAATTTCCGTGCATGAACCAATGAATGATGATTGAGAATTACTCTTATTTGCTGTAGTGACACACATGAGATCAATTTCTATTACAGTTTATTCTCAAGAGTCTTCGTATGCATCACCGTCGCCGTATTTATGAAGGTAAGGCCAAAATAATCTTTGAAGGGCCTGAGCCGGGCACTTACATCCAGTTTTTCAAGGACGATGCCACAACCTTCAATGCAAAAAAGCATAAGATTATCGACGGCAAAGGTGTGCTCAACAACCGCATTTCCGAATATATTTTTACACAGCTCAAGCGGCTTGGCATTCCAACTCACTTTATCAGGCGGCTGAATATGCGTGAGCAGGTTATCCGCTCTGTCGAGGTCATACCGCTTGAGATCGTTGTGCGCAATGCGGCTGCCGGTTCTTTTGCAAGGCGCCTTGATCTGGAGGAAGGAACTGTCCTGCCCCGTTCTATCATTGAGTTCTACTATAAAAAGGACGAGCTTGATGATCCTATGGTTTCGGAAGAACATATTACTGCTTTTGGCTGGGCAACAGCACAGGAGCTGGAGGAAATCATGGTGCTGTCAAGCCGCATTAACGATTTTCTGTCCGGTCTTTTTCTGGGGGTCGGTATTCAGCTTGTTGATTTCAAGCTGGAATTTGGCCGCCTGTGGGAAAGCGATATGATGTGTATGGTTGTGGCAAATGAAATTTCTCCGGACTCGGCCCGTCTGTGGGATATAGCAACCAGTGACAAGCCTGACAAGGATCGTTTCCGCCATGATACGGGGGAGCTGATTGAAGCCTATCAGGAAGTGGCGCGTCGGCTTGGCATTATGAATGAAAACGAACCGCCGTGTCCCAAGGGGCCGGTGCTTGTGAAATGAACCTGCCGCGTCGCAACAAGCATCTTGCAGTCAAATGCGATTTTGACGCCCGCAGCAATACGGCAAAATAAAGAGCAGAACACCGGCCTGTTTAAATCATATTACCTAAACGCAAAGCAGATATGATAATTTAAAGAATCGGGGACAGCATTGCAGATATATTAAATACATGCCGCTCCGGAAGCGTGAATTCAGGAGGCGGATAAAATGGGCATGAAAATCCGCGTCATAGTTACTCTGAAAAACGGCACCCCTGATCCTGCGGGGACAGGCTGTTGTCAGCGTCCCGGACAATCTTGAATCTGATGATATATAATCTGTACGTCAGGGTAAGATATTTGATATTGCCCCGAATGAAAACGATTCTGAGATAATCCGCAAATAACCGGAAGTCATGTATGAAAAATTTCTGGTGAGTATAGTTGCTGAAATTATCATACCGATTTTTTTCAATACCATACCAGAAAACAACAGCATCAACCATGAAAACCGCAATCATCCAGTTCCCGGCGCCTTAACCGCAACCGGATTGCTGACCTGACGAAGATAACCGGCCGCTGTTCCCACACAATCCGGGAAACAGAAACAACCACACCCGATGTGGGCAGGGCGGTTTTTCCTGTAAGGTGCGCTGCGGCACAATCGCCACGTGGCCGCCTGTCATGCAAGCCATCTGTGAAAAAGCGGAAAAAAATGTCATAGTTCCTGGTATCTGCAACAGTTCTCCGATTTTACTGGAGACAGACATACTGGAAGGTACACTGATGCTCAATGCCTCTCTTAAATTTATCTGCCAGGAAATCAGGTTTCAAGCAGCCCATGACAGCACAAGGGAGCGCTTTTCACCGGTGCATCGGGAAATAGCCGTATGAAGAAAACTTGCTGCATTTTTTTCTCGATGATTTTTCCTGTCCTGCTTTCCTCCTGTATGGAAAAATCCGTGGGTGAAATCCACCTTGCCAGTACGCAAGCAGCCTTGCCGACAATGGAACATATCACGCTCAGCGCCAGCCGTTGCTGGTTTAAATCCGGCAACAAAACTTTCAATGCCTATCGCCTTGCACCGGAATTGCAGTCTTTTTCAGGACGGCCACGTATTCTTATTGTGCCTTATGAAGACCCCGGCAGCAGACCATTGCTTGTTATTGAAGCAACCGGCAACCCGGCGCAGATCGCCGTCTACGGACCTCTTGTGCAGACAAAAATCGGCAAGCAGATCAGTATTGACCTCAAACGCTGGATAAAAGGAGACAAAAACTGTTAACCTTGCAATACAGTCTGGCTGCATCAAATCAAATGTTTCAGGTTTTCATTTTGTCGTACATCTACAGATACCGGACGTTTCACCCGGTATCTGTAGAATGTATTTGTTCCCGGTTGGTCACATTCCTGCAAACGTCAAAATGCTCCAGATAAATCAAAGATATCTGGTTTTGCATCTCTCCCTGACGAGATAACAGGCCGGAGCAAAACACTGATTACTGTTTGTGACAATGCTGCTCTGCTATTACTGGAAAACTCATATGCATACACGGCCTGCAAGCAGATGAATATCAACGGATCATTGATCTGATCAACCGCATGCAGGTATACGGTACAACCTTTAGGGATAGCGGATAACAACAATCTTTCCATTAAAGGTCGTTTTACACCGCCGGTCAAGGAAACAGCCCTTGCTTGTAAAAGCTGGTTGCCTGATTATACGGAAACAAGTAAGATCGGTTGAATGTTTCATTCTGGAGCTTATATAAAGATTATCAAGAACAGACAGGAGAAATACCTCATGGCAATGGACGCACATGCGATTGAAAAACTCATTCGCGAGGACATACCTGATGCCAAAGTGACAATTCGTGATCTTGCTGGTGATGGCGACCATTATGCTGCGGAAGTTGTGGCAGAAAGTTTCCGTGGTAAAAGCCGTATCCAGCAGCATCAAATGGTTTATGCAGCGCTAAAGGACAGCATGGGAGGGACACTTCATGCACTTGCCCTGCAAACTGCTACACCGGACTGAATACATTATGTGCGGACATTCAGGAAAATTACCTGCTCAAATCAAATTACCTTGCAGTTTCAGATTATTATTTTTGATATATTGATGCAATATTCGGCGTTTTCATTTAAAATGTCCGTTCTGATTGCTTCAGATTTTTGTTTTATTGCATTTTGCAGTAAAATGAAATATTTGACTGCAAAATCCTGTGAGCATAAATGTTTTAAAAACATAGCGTTTGCAGATGCATCGCAGGAAATTTTGCGATAACCTCCCCTTTCTGTTGCGGCTGGCCCTGTTGTATAATTGACCGGGAATAAGGAAATAAAGTAATGAGTGCTATACACAGTTTCATCGATAATGAGGTCAAATCCAATGATGTTGTGCTTTTTATGAAAGGCACACCGGATTTTCCTCAATGTGGTTTTTCTGGACAGCTGGTACAAATTCTTGATTATCTGGGTGTTGATTACAAAGGCGTCAATGTCCTTTCATCCGACGAACTGCGCCAAGGTATCAAGGACTATTCCAACTGGCCGACAATTCCGCAACTTTATATCAAGGGTGAATTTATTGGCGGTTGTGACATTGTACGTGAGATGTTCCAGCAGGGAGAACTTCAAAAAGCTTTTGAGGAAAAAGATATTGCCGTCAAAGCTGGTTGATAACCGCCTGCTCCTTATATTCGGAAAGCAGCAGAGGCGTTTTCTGCTTTTTAATACCGGTAAGTTGCAAGATATCCGGCAACGGACTTGCACAAATCTGTTGTTCGGTATAATATAAAAATATCCGTTTAAGGTTAATCATCTGTAATAATTCAATAAAAGTCAAAAACCGATTTTGCCGTAAAGTTTATGGCAGATGAATTATCAGGTTACGTTTTACTGTCGGCTTTTAAACGGAAAACGTTTTTATTTTCTATGGTCAGGCCGGGCATTTACTTGATATGATTTGGTTTTTTGCTGTTTTTTTCTGGCAAGCAGAATTTTCATGACGAACAGTCCCGCTCAAGAACAACAACATATTGCCGAAGTTCGCTCAAAAATCGGCCAAAAGGAATTTATCGCCCTGATGGCCTTTCTTATGGCGATAAATTCCATTGCAATTGATATCATGCTACCGGCAATGGAACAGATAAAAGCAAGTTTTCATACCGATGGTTCAAATAAACAGCAATATATTATTTTTTCCTATCTCCTGGGTTTCGGTATTTCACAGCTTGTCTTTGGCCCTCTCAGCGATCGCCTTGGACGTCGTGCCCCTTTGATTGCGGGGCTTTTTTTCTATACCGTTTCATCTCTTGCATGCGCTTTTGCACCCAGCTTCTGGATCTTGCTTGTTCTCAGGGCTATTCAGGGTATCGGGGGAGCGGCAACACGTGTCATTACCATCTCTATCATACGTGATCTTTATCACGGCAGGCAAATGGCTGAAGTTATGTCCATTGTCATGATGGTATTCATGATTGTGCCGGTTATGGCCCCGGCAACCGGACAGACAGTTCTGCTGTTTGGCACATGGCCTGTTATTTTTATCTTCATGGCCGTAGCCGGTCTGCTGATCGTCTGCTGGACTTTAATGAGACTGCCGGAAACAATTTTTGAAAGACGCCCGTTTACTTTCTCTTCTGTCGGAGCCGGCTTCAAACAGGTTCTTAGCAACCGGATTGCCTTTTGCTACACTCTTGCTTTCTCGGTCGTTCTTGGCGCACTTTTCGGTTCACTTAACACTGCAACACAGATTTATAACGGCATCTATCATCTGGGAAGCTGGTTTCCGGCAGCTTTTGCCGCTGTTGCCGTATTTCAGGCGCTGTCATCTTTTTTCAATGCAAAATTTGTCGGACGGCTTGGTATGCGTAAAATATCACACACCACGCTGCTGTGTTTTATTACGGCGGCATCTGTCTGGTTTATCTGGTCGCTTATAGAGGTGGTACCATTCCCTGTTTACATGGCCCTGTTTATTATTATCATGTTTTCTTTTGGCGCAATGGGAGCAAACTTCAATGCGCTTGCAATGGAGCCACTAGGAAAACTTGCAGGAACTGCTTCTTCTGTTTTTGGTTTCATGCAAACCATAATCGGTGCCAGCCTTGGGATTATTGTAGGGCAGACATTCAACGGCACAACTGTCCCTATTGCCGGTGGTTTTTCATGCTTCGGGCTTATTGCCCTTGTACTGGTTCTGATTGCCGAAAAGGGAAAACTGTTCACTCCCCAGCATCAGACAACATCGTTTACAGCTGTAAATGAAACGAAACCACAAAAGCAAAACCGCTAACAAACAATATATCCGGCGTTAATCTTCAAACTCAGATCCATCTCCCGGCTTCATCAGCTAAACCGGGAGTGTTTCCGGAAGCAATATAATTTTTCTGAAACCGTCCTGCTTCACCGGAACAGACGCTTTCTATCCCTGTTCCTGATGCAATAACCTATGTAAAGCACCAAAACCCAGACCGGAACAATAAATACCGATATGCTCACATCCGGTACCAGCAATGACAGCAGCGGCCGAGCATCAGGGGCAAAAATACCAAGCCATGTAAACAAGGCAGTCAGATTACCATCTGCGGTAAAGCCGGTCAGAACCATCAGTCCCATCAGAAGACCAAGAAAACCAAGGCAAAGATAATTACTCAGCGGATAAAATGGCACCTTGAAAACAAGTTCCTCCTCATTTCCGCGAAATTTCTGTCGAAATTTCAGGTTGACCAGCACAATCATCGCCCACGTCGTGGCTACAGCCGCAGTTACCACTGCCATCATCCGCATGAAAGCTTCATTCGGAATCATATAGTTGATGATAACCACTATGGCCGTACAACAGGATGAAAACAATATGGCTGCATAAGGGATATGATTAGCACTCAGACGTGTAAAAATCTGCGGTGCGTTTTTCTGTTCGGCAAGGCTGTAAAGCATACGCCCATTGGAATATACGGCACTGTTATAAACCGAAATTGCCGCCGTAATGACCACAAAATTAAGGATATGCCCGGCAGCAGGAATACCGATATGTTCAAAAATCATAACAAACGGACTGCCTGCCCTGCCGACCATGTTCCAGGGATTGAGAATCATAATAACAGTGACCGCACCTATATAAAATAAAAGAATACGCCACATGACCTGGTTGATTGCGCCGGGAATGGTTTTGTGCGGCTCTTCCGCCTCTCCCGCAGCAATACCGATAAGTTCAGTACCGCCAAAAGAAAACATAATCACCACAAGCGACATGACCATGCCGCCTATCCCCATAGGAAAAAAACCTCCATAATCCCAGAGATTACTGACCTTTACCTCACCACCGGCAAAGCCGGTTACAATCAGAAAAATCCCGAAAACAATCATACCGATAACAGCCAGAACCTTGATCAAGGCAAACCAGAACTCAAACTCGCCAAAAAAGCGAACCGTGACAAGGTTGATGCCAGTGATGATAAAAAGAGCGACAAGAGTTGTTTTCCAATGGTCAATCATAACCCAGTGATCAAGATATATACCAAGAACTGTCAGTTCCGCGATACTGACCAGAACATAAAGAAACCAGTAATTCCATCCGGCAAAGAATCCGGGAAAATCTCCCCAGTATTTGTGTGCAAAATAGCTGAATGCACCGGCAACCGGCTCCTGTGTTGACATTTCACCCAGCATGCGCATAATCAGATAGATAATGAAACCGCCTATCAGATAAGCAAGAATTGCAGCAGGTCCGGCAAGCCGGATTGCTTCAGCTGAACCGTAATAGAGGCCAGTGCCAATCGCACCGCCAAAAGCAATCATCTGGATATGGCGGTTTTTCAACTTGCGAACAAGCCCGTTGTTTTCGCTTTCCGGCATTTTTTTCCTCATAACCAGTTTATCAAAAGAAAAACCGGACTTCACTCTTGTGCACAATCCGGCATAACAGGTTTCATCATCGGGGAGATCATATCTGACAGCATAAGCCCTGTAAAATTAAACAGCTTCTGATCCAGCAGATGGCTTGGCCGCACATTGGCAAGAGCGCGGATCATTGTATCTTTCCGCCCCGGCATCAGTTTTTCAATATCCGCCAGCATCATTTTCATAGCATTGCGCTGCAATCCATCCCGACTTCCGCATAAATTGCAGGGAATAATCGGAAACTGCATATACCCGGCAAATTTCGCCATATCTTCTTCTGCCGCATAGACAAGCGGCCGCATGACAAGAATATCCCCTTTATCATTGACAAGTTTTCCCGGAATTGCCGCCAGCCTGCCACCATGAAAAAGATTCATGAAAAAAGTCTCAAGCACATCATCGCGATGGTGGCCAAGCAGCAGTGCCGAACACCCCTCCTCTCGTGCTATACGGTAAAGGATGCCTCTTCTCAACCGCGAGCAGAGCGAACAGTAGGTCTGCGTTTCAGCCAGCTTTCCTGTTACAACCGAATAGGTATTTTGATATTCCATGCGATAGGGAATATCATAATACTGCAAATAATCAGGCAAAACATGTTTGGGAAAATCCGGCTGCCCCTGATCAAGATTACAGGCAATCAGCTCAACCGGCAGAAACCCGCGCCACTTGAGATCAAGTAACAGAGCAAGAAGCCCATAAGAATCCTTGCCGCCTGATAAGGCGACAAGCCAACGCTCACCTGCTCTTACCATTGCAAAATCTTCCATTGCCTGCCGCACATGGCGAAGCAGCCTTTTACGCAATTTGTTGAACTCCACAGATGACGATACCGCCCGAAACATCGGGTGGCAATTTTCTTCAACCGGAGCAATATCAAGTGCTTCTTCTGTCATCTGTATTCAAATGCATCCGGTTTTACCGAAAAAACGGCCCCGGCTTTTATGAGTTTTCCCTATAAAGTAATTTCGCAAAACTGTCATCAGGTGATGTGTGCATGAATTGTTATACTACGGGCATTACCACATTTATTTCGATTGATAAGACAAAACGAAAAATGCCTTCATGCACAGGGGTATATGACAGAAAAAACAAGGGGGCTGCCGCCCCCTGAATATAACCGGCAGCTGATAAAAATCAGCGTGAATAAAACTCAACAACCAGATTAGGTTCCATCATGACAGCATACGGAACGTCTGAAAACGCAGGAACCCGTATACAGGTCGCTTTCATTTTGCCATGATCAACCTCGATATAATCCGGTACATCGCGCTCGGCGAGCGCAGCAGCTTCAAGAACCATGACCATCTGTTTTGATTTCTCACGCACTTCAATTACATCACCCGGCTTGCAACGGTATGATTGGATATTGGTACGACGACCATTCACATTGACATGGCCGTGATTGACAAACTGGCGCGCGGCAAAAACCGTCGGCACAAATTTTGCGCGGTAAACAACAGTATCAAGGCGGCTCTCAAGAAGACCGATCAGGTTCTCACCCGTATCACCGCGGCGGCGGGCAGCCTCTTCATAGATTTTGCGAAACTGTTTTTCCGAGATATCCCCGTAAAAACCTTTCAGCTTCTGCTTGGCGCGCAACTGCACACCAAAATCAGAAAGCTTGCCTTTACGGCGCTGCCCATGCTGACCAGGACCATATTCACGGCGGTTGACAGGAGACTTCGGACGCCCCCAGATATTTTCGCCCATACGGCGGTCAATTTTATATTTTGCGGATTCACGCTTGCTCATCGCATTTCCTCATTTCATCAAAATAAAGCCGGAGATCCGGCCTGTTTTCAGGAAACGCGCCCTCCTCTGCCTTCTTTTGCAAAAGACTGACAGGATGAATGCCGCAAGTTTTTAAAGAAGAAATCATCCACGGGACACGTCTGTTTATACCGCAGCCAAGCGGCTACGTGAGGCTTTTAAGCATTTGGCCATGCAAAGTCAAGCAAATCAAACAGGCCCATGGCATTTAAAGCCAAAACCATGAAACAAACGCCTTGTAGCAAAATCCACCTGCCCCGATGTGAAACAGGCAATATCCTCGCCTGGCTCAATTTCATCATCACAAGGCGGCAACAGGGAGCGTGCACGCTTTGCAATAGCTTCTGCCGGATCAAGCCAGTCAACCGGCCAGGGAGCAAACTTGCGGAAAAGATTGATCAGAAACGGATAATGCGTACATGCCAATACAATAATATCTGTATGTTTTCTATCCTGTTCAACAAAACAGGGCAGAATTTCCGCACCGACAGCTTCAGAATCAACCATCTTGCCCCGCAGATAATCTTCAGCAAAACCGGCCAGCCGTTCACTGCCTACCAGACGGACTGAACACCAGGCAGCGTGAGCGGCAATCAAATCCCGCGTATAAGCACGCCGGACAGTCCCCGGCGTTGCCAATATGGAAACAAGACCGCTTATGGTATGCTCCGCGGCCGGTTTTATGGCAGGCACAGTACCGACAAAAGAACAATCAGGAAAAGCGGCACGTAAATCATTAATCGCCAAGGTCGATGCAGTATTGCAAGCAATAACGCATAAAGGTGGATTATATTTTTTCACTATACGGTCAAACAGGGCAAACAAACGCCCACGCAAGGCTTCCTCTTCCCACGCGCCATAGGGAAAGCCTTCATCATCAACAACATAAACAAAATGGCGTTCAGGCATGACAACCCGCGCCTCACGCAAAACGGTAAGGCCGCCTATGCCGCTATCAAAAAAAACAACAGGCCGGAAATTATTTGTCATGTTTTTCTACAGACCTGCCTGTTATCCTATTACCCTGAAAAGCCTCAGGCGCACCGGAACCGCGCGGCCTTTGGGGAGAAAACCGGGCAAGAGATGACATAACCCCCCGCAAAAGCCTGACTTCAGCATCACTGAAGCCTGCCCGTGTCAATACAGAGCGCAAATTGCCAACCATAACATCCTTGCGTTCCGGCGGACGGAAATAGCCGCGGGCGTCAAGCATCTCTTCAAGCCGGGCAAAAAAACCATGCAAGGTTTCCTTTGCAGCCTGCGGCATGAACGGCCCACGGAAAACGGTTTGTGTTTCCTCTTCCAGGCCGGACTTCATCCATTCATAGGACATCAGCAACACAGCCTGCGCAATATTGAGAGATGCAAATGCCGGATTAACCGGAAATGTCACAATTTCATCTGCAAGACTGATTTCCTCATTCGAAAGTCCGAAACGCTCGCGCCCGAAAAGAATGCCAGACCTTTCCCCTACCCGCAACCGCAAGGTACGGGCTGCCTCAACAGCACTGACCACGGGTTTGAAGCTATCTCTTGCGCGCGCCGTCGTGGCCAGCACATAGTTGAGATCGCAAACAGCATCACGCAAATTGTTAAATACCACAGTATTCTCAATTACATGATCTGCCTTGCTGGCCACGGCACAGACTTTCTCGCAGGGAAATTTCTCACGCGGGCGAACCAGCCGCAATTCCACCAGCCCGAAATTGGCCATGGCACGGGCAGTCATGCCGATATTTTCCGGTAATTGCGGCTCAACCAGAATGATAGCAGGCCCCTCTGCAATCAGGGTACGTCCTTTATCCGTTCCTGCCATTGGCAAAATCCCTGTTATCCAATATTTTAACCGATATATTATTATTTAAAAATACATTAACATAATGGCACCCTGGCCACAGCGATCTTTTTTCACAAAAATTGCCTGAAATCATCTTTTTTGTGCCCTAATCCGGCCCTGATCACTTCTAACATATCTCTGTGTTATTTTACATCAAATATTATGAGGTGGAATCATGAATAATGAAACCAGAACGACACTCACATTTTTTGCGGCAGGAATTCTGGTGACGATTATGGTATTTTCCGCCAATATGCAAATAGGTGATATTGTCAGTTTTTTATACGCTGAAATTTTCAAATTTTGAATTGCCTTTTCCAGCTGTCCAGCATAGGTTCGGTGACATGTTTTTTTCAGAGCCTCTCATAAGCGGCCGGCTTATTGGTCGTTACAAGCGCTTTCTTGCGGATATTGACCTTGACAAAGGCGGTGCAATCACCGCTTCGGTTCCCAATACCGGATCCATGTCGGGGCTTGCAGAGCCGGGTATGCGGGTCTGGCTTTCACAATCGGACGCACCGGCAAGAAAATACCGCCACCGGCTGGAAATTGTAGAAGCACACAATACCCTTGTTGGCATTAATACCGGTTTACCCAACCGCATTGCAGAAGAAGCAATCCGCGATGGTCTTCTTCCATCATTGCGGAGTTATGCTACGATCCTGCGTGAACAGCGTTATGACCGGAACTCACGTATAGATTTGCTCTTGCGCGGCGGACCGCACAAAGACGCCTATATTGAAATCAAGAATGTCCATTATATGCGCAAGCCCGGTCTGGCTGAGTTTCCTGATACAGTTACCGCGCGCGGGACAAAACATCTTGTTGCGCTCGGCAATGCTGTAAAAACCGGATACCGGGGCATCATGCTTTTTGTGATTCAGCGTCAGGATTGCAGTCAGCTTGCAATTTGTCATGATCTTGATCCAGCTTATGGACATCAATTTGCTCTTGCACGCCAGAACGGAGTTGAAGCCTACGCCATTCGGTGCAAAATCAGTACGGACAGTATTATAGCTGAAACACCCGTACCAATAATGGATATCTGATGGTTTCTTACGTGGACTATAAACAGGCACCTTTAAAATATACCGGGCAGATTCGTCTTTTTGATGAAGCGGCCTTTGCAGGAATGCAAAAGGTCTGCAATCTCGCAGCACACTGCCTTGATGAGCTTGCGGACATTGTCAAACCCGGGGTTACTACAAATGAAATTGACCATTTCATTTTTGCTTTCGGTGCAGAGCATGGCGCCTTGCCGGCCGATCTCAATTATCGCGGTTACATGAACTCCTGCTGCACCTCTGTCAACCATGTGGTCTGCCATGGCATACCGAATGACAAACCCTTGCATGAGGGGGATATCGTCAACATTGACGTAACCTACATTCTTGATGGCTGGCACGGGGATTCAAGCCGCATGTACCCGGTTGGCAAAATCAGACGGGCGGCGGAGCGCCTGATGGAAGTAACCCATGAATGCCTGACGCGTGGTATTGCAGCTGTCAGACCCGGAATGCATACTGGAGCGATCGGTGCAGCAATCCAGCATTACGCGGAAGCGGAACGGTGTTCTGTCGTACGGGACTTTTGCGGCCACGGCGTGGGGCAGATTTTTCATGATGCCCCCAATATTCTCCATTACGGTAAACCGCAGAGTGGTGTTGAATTGCGCGAAGGTATGATCTTCACAATCGAACCTATGATTAACCTTGGCAAACCCGACGTGAAGATATTGAATGACGGCTGGACTGCTGTTACACGGGATCGTTCGCTCAGTGCACAATATGAGCATACGGTCGGCGTTACGGCTACAGGCTGCGAAATTTTCACTCTTTCACCCAAAGATATCTTTTTTCTGCCTGGCCCCAGAACCTGATCCGTGCGGAGGGGGGAAGAGCAGCATGGCACGCAAAACAGATACGAATTCTTTCGCAGAACAGGCTTTTTTCCGTCTTGTTACTGAAAAGCGTGACACATCAACCCTGCTGCCTCATGATACGAAAGATAAAGTGCCTGTTCCTCGTGAAAAGAAGCATTATGAAGGCCATCGTAAACGGTTGCGCCAACGTTTTATTGACACTGGCGGACAGGGATTTGCTGACCATGAGCTTCTGGAACTTTTGCTGTTCCGCTCCATTCCGCGAGCTGATACAAAACTTCTGGCAAAAGCATTGCTGGCCCGTTTTGGTTCCTTTGCTGACGTTATGGGAGCAGATCCGCAACTTTTGCGAGAAGTGCCCGGCTGCGGTACTGCTGTTGCCAGCGATCTCAAAATCATTGCTGCCGCTGCCGGACGGATAGGGCAGGCAGCTCTGCGCAAACGCGATATACTCTCTTCATGGGATAAACTGATCGCCTACTGCAAAATTGTAATGGCCCATGAAACTCGTGAACAATTCCGTATTCTGTTTCTGGATAAAAAGAATGGCCTGATTGCTGATGAGATTCAACAGACAGGAACGGTTGACTTCACCCCGGTTTATCCACGTGAAGTTATAAAGCGTGCCTTGGAACTGTCGGCTTCAGCCATTGTTCTGATACACAATCATCCTTCCGGTGATCCTTCTCCGTCACGGCAGGATATCGCCATGACAATGAAACTGAGGGAAATAGCGCAGGCCATGAATATTATCATCCATGACCACATCATTATCGGTCGCAATACACATTCCAGTTTCAAAGCATTAGATCTGCTATGAAGCATTTCAGAAAAAATACGAAACATTTCTGCCAGGGGAACAGCCCCTCGAACTGTTCCCTGATTCTGCTCCGGCATGCCTAAAAAATATATAACCTGACAAAGAACCGGATCATTTCCAGTTTAGCTGGCCAAACTGAGAATAATCTGAAGCATGGCGCATAAAAAGAAGACAACTGTTTTATTACCGGATACCGGTTATTCAACCTGACAGATCAACATCAAGTATTGCCATCGAGAAATTATACGAAAGCTCCCCCTCATCCTCATCGCGATAGATAATTCCCAAAAACTCATCACCCAGATAAAGCTCACATGAATCATCCTTGCGCGGACGAACCTTTACGGCAAGAGCCTGATTTTGGAATGTACGTTTGAAATAAGCATCCAGTTTTTTAATTTCTTCAGGATTCACCAAAATCTCCTGCTTTAAAGCATTTCCCGGACAGCCAACAAGATAATGCGACAACACAAAAAGAACCCTGGACACCAATTCCTGACTTCAGCCAGATCGAATTGCGCCCTGGAACAATGATATTTCTTATAAATAATACAATAGAATAACAGACCACCTGAAAAAAACAGAAACCCTGTCTCTCCGATGGGGAATTAGGGCAATAACACCGTCTTGTAAAGGCACCTTACTATTAAATTCCATCTCCATATACAAATGTTTGATCCATACTGCGTGCAGGCGCCTTGCAAGCTGCCTTACCAACAATACGGGCCGGTATACCTGCGACAGTCACATGCGGAGGAACATCGGACAACACCACCGAACCCGCTGCGACCCTGGAACAGGCCCCCACCTCAACACTACCAAGAATTTTGGCGCCGGCGCCAACTAATACACCGTGGCAGATTTTCGGATGGCGATTACCACCAGATTTTCCTGTTCCGCCAAGAGTCACACTATGCAGAATTGACACATCATCTTCTATAACCGCCGTCTCACCTACGACAAGGCCTGTTGCATGATCCAGAAATGTGCCGGAACCAATCCGGGCAGCAGGATGAATATCTGTCTGAAAAACAGAAGACGAACGGCTTTGCAGATAATAGGCAAAATCCCGGTGCCCTTCTTCCCAGAAAGCATGAGCAATACGATGGGCCTGAATAGCGTGAAAACCCTTGAGATACAAGACCGGATCTATCAGACGGCATGAAGCCGGATCACGGTCAGCGACAGCACGGATATCTGCCCGCAAGATTGTCGGCCAGTTCTTTATCATGGCGCTTATCTCGAAAAAACCATGCTGCAATACATCCCTGTCAATATCATGATGATGCAGGCGGTCAACCAACCGGTTGATAACCGCCTGTTCCAGACTGCCTTGATCCAGAATGGCAAAACGTAAAAAACCGGCAATCATTCGGTTGGAACTGATCGCCTCTTCCGCCTCTTTTCTAATCTGGCTCCATAGGGAATCCCGCCTGTTTTCTGAAAGTTTTCTCTTTCCGGCTGATAAAGCTGACATCAGATTCCCTTACTCTGTTCCCATATGCGCCCGAACTGTTTTACCCCGCCGGACAGATCCGGTTATGCCTGACAGATCGGATAACGCCCAAGAAACTCCAGAACACCTTTTTTATAGACCTTGTCTCCTACCGCCAACATATGATCACGATCAGGAATTACCAATATTTCCCCGCGCGGCAACAAGGCTGCCAGCGGTTGTGGTTCACCGGCAATTGTATCTTTTGCACCAACAGCTACAAGTACAGGCCGGGTTATGCGGCGGACTTCATCAGCCATCAGCTCTTTTTTAGAAGTCACGACACAGGCTGCCAGCGCCTTGCGGTCACTTTTGGTATTATCGGCGAATTTACGGAACATCAAACCGCGTGGATCAACAATCGTTGCCGGATCCTCTACCTGAAGCGCTTCAGCCACAGTCTCCCAATTGCCTGCCCCGGTAACCATACCAATCCCCAAACCGCCGAAAATTGCCGTATGAACCATTTGCGATACACGCAGCGCCATGAAAGCAGAAATTCTCGCCCCCATCGAATATCCCATAACATGCGCTTTTCCCACTCCCAGATGGCGAAGAAGAGCAGCCGCATCATCCGCCATAAGCTCCGGCATATAAACGGCCGGGTCATAACTTTTATCTGTATTGCCGTGGCCGCGGTTATCAATAGCAATAACCCTGTATCCGGCATCTACAAGTGTTCTGAACCAGCCAGGTGCAACCCAGTTCACATAGACAGAAGAGGCAAAGCCATGAATAAGCAATACTGGCTCTCCCTGTCCTTCTTCCTGAAAGGCCAGGCGAAATCCATCATGATAAAAAAACTGTATATTATCTGCGCTCACTCTTTACTCTCCGCATTTCCCGCAAATTGCCGGGTGTAATACTTTCTGCCCTATGGCAAGTCCCTCTGCTTCAGCCTGCCCCGCATTTAATTCAATAATAAAGGCAGCCGGATAAACAGAAGAAATAATTGCCGGTGAATAAGGCCTGGCATTCGTAAAAATTGATACAATATGGCCTGAAGAATCCAGAAAAACCATATCAAGCGGCAGCGGCGTATTGACCATCCACATTGAAACTATCTGCTCCTGCACCTGATCAAAAGTAAAAAGCATGGCCCTGTTTGCCGGAAAATCCTGCCTGTACATCAAGCCGCGCATTCGCTGCTCATCCGTGCGGGCAATCTCAACATCAAAATGCGCATCTCCCTTGTCTGTACGAATGACAAGCGCAGTTTGATCAACCGGCAGACGCATTGATTCTTGCGCAAAGGATAGCGAAAAAAACGAGAGAAAAAAGGCAAGACATACCAAAATACGATACATAAAATCACCTTACTTTATCAAAATGTAAGAATCGCCTGTAAATACAGCGATTAAAAAGGCTATAACCTGAAATGACAATATTCACATCCCTCCGGCTGTGGTAAAATACCAGATATGGTTCGGTCTTATATCACGGCTTTCACCGAAAAGATCAACCTGCTATCTTCAGATATAAAATAAAGCGATAAATAAAGAAGAATTTAATAAAGCATTTCGCGATCCAATAGAATAATTTTCATCCACAGACATGTAACAAGCCAAAAACCGAAACATTCAATCAGAATTGAAAATGATTGAGCGTAAAAACAAACAGATATTGCAGGATAAAGGACAAGACACTGCCCTAACAACCTGCCATCCGCCCAATCATGAATAAACCCGAACAACCTGCATACAGAAACCTGGAAGATAAAACAGAGCCCGTTAATGCATGGGAAACGGGCCTGGAATATCAGGATGAATTTCAACCGCCATCAGGCCTTTGTCGCTATTGCCATAGCGCACAAGCACAACCTGTCCGGGCCGCAGTTCTGCAAGCCCATAGCGGCGTAATGTTTCCATGTGGATAAAAATATCTTCCGTTCCCTCGCCCCGGGTCAGGAAACCAAACCCCTTGGTTCTGTTGAACCATTTAACAAGGGTGCGCTCAAGCCCGCTTGAAGGAGCGATAATGACACGAGTCCGCGGCTCAGTTTCGGCAGGATGAACTGCTGTTGAAAGATCCATGGAAGCCACATGTATGCATTGCAACCCACGTTCACCCTGCCTGACAGCGCAGATGACACGGGCACCTTCCAGAGCGGTCTGGTACCCACCGTGTCGCAAAACGGTAACATGCAAAAGAACATCCGGAATATCCGGCTGATCAGGTATGATAAAGCCATAACCTTTGGCAACATCAAACCACTTTATGCGACCGCTAAGCTCCACAACCTCAAGCGTGTCATCAGGGTTAAAGGTCTTGTCTTCTTCCTGTACGGGTGAAAGATGATCTTTTAAAAACTGCTTATCCGTCATAGTTCCGTTCCTGATCCTTAGCGGTATAATCATCAGGTCAATTGATTCCATGCATACGAAGATAACATTGAGTTACTATATTCAGGCAAGAGCTGGTTCCCGGATTTCCACTTAAGATTGCATTCACTGGAAATAAAACCAAAAATAACACGTTGAAATTGTAAAACTGCACTACTCAGGAAAATAACTTTTCGGGACAATTTCCCTCAAAGAAAATGCGGATTGTGGTAAAATGAATCACAATGACAGTTTCAGATATCGCCTGAAACCGGAAACAGCCAATCATACGATTCATTTGATATTAATTTTACAACGGAGTTTTACGCATGCGTTATCTGCATACAATGGTTCGTGTCCACGATCTTGAAAAATCCCTTGAATTCTATACAAAAATACTCGGCCTTGTTGAAACACGCCGTATAGAAAACAAGGAAGGTCGCTTCACACTTGTTTATCTTGCCGCCCCGCAGGACAAAGTCCGCGCCGAATCTGAAAAAGCACCTGAACTGGAACTGACCAGCAACTGGGATACACAAGATTATACCGGTGGCCGCAATTTTGGCCATCTGGCTTATGAGGTTGATGATATTTATGCAACCTGTCAGGCGCTGATGGATAAAGGGGTTATCATAAACCGTCCGCCCCGTGACGGCTACATGGCATTCATCAAATCACCGGATGGAATTTCAATTGAGCTTTTACAAAAAGGTGAAAGACTGGAAGTTAAAGAACCCTGGATTTCCATGCAGAATACCGGAAACTGGTAATCTGCCCATATGCCCGCTTTATCACAAGCGGGCATATGGTATTTCATACTCAAATGTCTCAGAACTTCATTCCGGTCAAAAACAGACGGCAAGCACCCTGTTCCTGATAGGACTGCCATAGCAGGAAAAACCTTACCACCATTTTTCCGGAGAAAATGTCCCCGCGGCCTGCTCAACGACATGCCCCAGTTGAAACAGCGCCTCTTCACCAAACGGATGGCCAATAAGCTGAAGACCAAGAGGCAAACCATCCGCTGAAAGTCCAGCCGGAACAGAAATACCTGGCAGGCCGGCCATATTGACAGTCACAGTAAAAATATCATTAAGATACATGGCTACAGGATCTTGCTTCAGTTTTTCATCCGCAATCCCGAAAGCTGCCGAAGGTGTCGCCGGTGTCAGAATAGCGTCAACCCCCTGTGCAAATACCTGATCGAAATCATGTTTAATCAGCGAGCGAACCTTTTGCGCCTTGAGATAATAAGCGTCATAATACCCTGCTGACAGGACATAGGTACCAATCATAATACGGCGTTTGACTTCATGACCAAACCCTGCCGACCGTGTATTCTCATACATTTCAATAATATCCTTGCCCGGAACACGCAGGCCATAACGCACACCGTCATAACGGGCAAGATTGGAAGAAGCCTCGGCAGGAGCAACAATATAATAAGCAGCAAGGGCATATTTTGTATGTGGCAGTGAAATATCAACAATCCTTGCCCCCGCAGCCTTCAGCCACTCCCTGCCCTTATCCCAGAGCTGGCCGATTTCATCCGACATGCCGTCAATCTGGTATTCTTTTGGAATGCCGATTTTCATACCCTTGACGGATCTGCCCAGCACAGCCTCATAATCAGGAACCGGCAAATTGACAGATGTCGAATCCTTCTTATCAAAAGAAGCCATCGACTTCAGCAGAATTGCACAATCGCGCACATCCCGGGCAATCGGCCCGGCCTGATCAAGCGACGAGGCAAAGGCAACCGTTCCCCAGCGCGAACACCGGCCATAAGTCGGCTTGATCCCCACCGTTCCGGTAAAAGCCGCCGGCTGACGAATTGAGCCTCCGGTATCTGTCGCCGTGGCACCGGCACACAGACGGCTGGCGACAGCCGCCGCCGAACCGCCAGAAGACCCGCCCGCAACAAGAGCCGCATCAGTCCCCTTCCTGCGCCAAGGATTGATAACCGCACCATAAAGGGAGGTTTCATTGGAAGATCCCATGGCAAACTCATCCATATTGAGCTTGCCAAGCATCACCGCACCATCTGTCCACAGATTAGCCGTAACGGTTGACTCATAACAGGGTTTAAATCCATCAAGAATACGGGAACACGCCTGCGTATGCACATCACGGGTTGCAAACAGATCCTTGATGCCGAGCGGAATACCTTCAAGCGGCAGCCCCTCAGCTCTGGCAAGCCGCTCATCACTTTTTGCCGCCATGCCACGCGCCTGATCTGCGGTTACTGCAACATAGGCATTGATTTTTTCATTCGCCTTGCCAATTGCCGTCAGATAGGCATCCGTCAGATCAATGGCAGTAATTTCACGACGCATCAGGCAATCACGTGCTTCGGCAATAGTCAGGGCAGTTAAATCATTCATGTCAAATCCCGGCTTTCTTCCGATGAGACAAACAGCAACAGGCCATTATTCAATAACCTTGGGCACAAGAAAAAAACCTTCTTCCGTTACCGGCGCATTAGCGACAATGTCCCCGGCTTTATTACCATCCGTTATAACATCCTCGCGCATACGCAAGGCCATCGGCATAGCCGAAACCATCGGCTCCACACCGGTAACATCAACCCCATCGAGCTGCTCGACAAACCCCAGTATGGCATTGAGTTCATCGCTCATAAGCTGTGCTTCTTCTTCCCTGAGCGCAATACGCGCCAGATGCGCAACACGTTTGACTGTTGCCAGATCAACAGACATCAAAACCTCCTTGAAACCGGATTCACAGCATGAAACCCGATACAATATCCAGTTCCTGACGGGCACCCCCTGATGCATCAAAGATACCGTAACAATCAATTGCCTGATTTTATGCAGCTTTCAGACAATCAACCCGGATTCTGCCGGTTTTTACAGCAGCTTGGTGCGAATTGGAGCACGTCATCACCGCGTTTCAGTTCATATTCCTGAACATGCTCTATATCCCCCCCGGGAAAGAAGCGCAATATTGGATTCATAATGTCAGTTTTTCACCAATTGCAGGAACAGCAACCTTTGTTTGCGAACCTTCAAGACCTGTAACAAATTTTTCCGGTGTCTGGTCAAGCATCGGAAAAGTCCCATAATGACAGGGAATAGCGATCTTTAATTTCAGATAACGGCGGCAGGCAAGAGCTGCAACCGCTCCTCCCATGGTGAAAGAATCACCGACCGGCACAATCCCGATTTCAGGCTGATGCAATTCATCGATCAGCTTCATATCAGAAAAAATATCAGTATCCCCCATGTGATAAAGCGTTGGAGCATTATCAAAATGAAAAACAAGGCCATTTGGATTGCCAAGGGCCGATAACTGGCCATTCTCCGTCATCACAGCAGAAGAATGAAGAGCATTTACGAAGGTTATAGTAAAACCGTTATGCTTTTGTGTGCCGCCGGTATTGCCTGGCATAACATTGCTGACCCCTTTCGCTGAAAGCCATGCTCCCAGATCTGCATTGGCAGTAACGGGAACATTTTTTTCTTGCGCAAGAGCTACCGTATCACCAACGTGGTCACTGTGACCATGAGTCAGAGCAATATGAGTAATCCCATCTACCGCCTTTTTAAGATCAAGCCCCTGCGCCTTGGGATTTTCGGTCAGGAACGGATCAATCAAAATCACAGCAGAGCCGGTTTCGACTCGAAATGCAGCATGACCGAACCATATAATATTCATATTACTCTCCTTGGCAGATTGGCTTTTTGTTTTAATATCTTTATGAGCCTGATGAGAAAAAATTCCAAGTAGAACAATAACAAATATATCCGGAAACTGCTTTAATGCCTGTTATCGACATTACTGAAACAGAACATTTCCTGAAATCGGGAGGGCGCATTGCCGGCCTGGACTTTGGCACAAAAACCATAGGCATTGCTGTATCCGATACCGGGTTAAGGCTGGCCAATCCGCGACCTGTGTTGAAACGAATCAAATTTTCCAAAGATGCAGAAACCCTGCTGGATATTTTCCGGCAGGAAGAGATCGCCCTTGCTGTCATTGGCCTGCCACTCAATATGGATGGATCAAGCGGGCCGCGCGTACAGGCAACCCGCACTTTTGTACGAAATATGAGCACATTGACAGAAATTCCCTTTGTGTTCTGGGATGAGCGTCTTTCCACCGTCGCGGCTGAACGCAGCCTGATTGAAATGGATGTTTCTCGCAGCCGCCGTGCACAGCGGATTGATTCGGCAGCCGCAGCCTTCATTCTTCAAGGTGCTCTTGACAGACTGCGCTTGCTGCGTGCCAATCAGGTGGCATCTTCCGCTTGAAATTTTTTGGCTTCTCGATTTACCGCGTGTCTGCCGGCGGTCAGATTCACCAGTCGCATTGTTGCGGACGTCAGATGTGCCATCCGACTGCAAAATGCTCTAATGCGAAGGATAAAGCGCCTCAAGAATAAAACCGGCATTATAGCGCGGGCTTAACATACCATAGGTCGAACGCCATTGCCCACCCAGTCGGCTTTCAATATAGGCCGTCGCCACAGCATCACAATCAAGCGCATGCAAATTCGCACTGGCAAAAGCATAGACAAGCTGTTCAACAAGCAGAAAAGCCGCCCCTTCATCGCTCAACGCCATATCAGCCGCGACCCGCAAAACTTCGGTCGTGCGGGTGCCTGCGGTACCGATCTCATTGCCAAGCGCGGTCACCACAGATCGAAACATATCAGGCGCCTGCCTTATCACCTTAACAACTTCAAGCACAAGAAGATTGGCATGGCCATCAAAATAAAAATTATGCATCCTTAACCCTATTGCCCGGGAAAAAAGGCTACCCGGCAAAGGGCTGCGGCTATCGGTTACAGCAACGGCACAATCGATAACCTGCCCCAGAACATGCAAAAGCCAATAGCGGATAGCAGGCCGCATAATGGCTGCAAAAGCAGCCTCCTGCGGATTTTTTTCTGCCAGATCAAGCGCCCGCGCAAGCCTCAGAACCAGAACCGAGGCGGCCGCCCCGTCAAGTGCCGCATCGGCCAGTGCCCGTTCAGCCAGAGCAATGCCGGGCTGCTTATCATGATTTTGCCTTGTATACGTAACAGCATGGTGCAAAACGCTGCGTATCATGCCGGCAATCATCACCGCATGATCAAATGCCAAATCCTGCTCCACCCGGGCGAGCAGGCCATGCCCCGTTCCGGGAATACCGATCATCCAGCCCGCACTCTGTTGAAAACGAACATTACAGCACGGCGCCGAAAAGCCCGTACCGGCGCCTTTTACCGGCTCAAGAAAAATGCTGTTTACCTTACCCGTTGCCAGCAGACGCGGCACAAGAAACAGCGACTGTTTACCTTCAAACGCAGCACTAACAATAAAACCGTCCACAACCGGATTGACCACAGCTGTTTTGCATCCGGCAATCCCGTAAAACTCACGCCGCGTTTGCAGATCAGCATAAATAACTTCAGCCATACTGGCTGATGACGGTGAAGCTGCCGCAGCATGCTCTTCACCAATGGCCAGAGTAAGACTGCCCCCATGTTTCTGCGGAAAAGGTTTGCTCGACGGATCATGCACCGGACTTGTCAGAAGCGGCTTCCACTGCGTGAAAAGCTCGGCATCTTCTGCCAGTACATGAAAACCAGCGCTGCTCTGGCATAATTCTTCAAGATGCCCGCTTTCAAGTCCAGCCAGAAGAAACAGGCGTACCGCCCGTGCCTGATAGCGCACATGGCTTTCCTCTCCCGCATCTTCAAACAGGGAACAGCCTATACCTGCATGCCTGGAACGGGTGAGCAAACTATGATAGGCGGGGTGAACATCTATACTTTCCGAAAGTGTGCCCCATTCATCACAAAAACGGAACTGTGGCAAATAGCTGTTAACAAGCCGGGCCTTCTCGTGTTCCTCATCGCTGACAGTATAAGCACCAAGTTCTGCCAGTTCCGGTACCAGAGACGCATGAAAGGCCGACGCAATCTGAAACAGAACCGGATCACCGAAAAAACCGTTTTTTGACCGCACATTCAACTTGTGAATACCCACGCTTTTTCCTCTCCGGACCACTGGATTTTTACCAGAACCGACCTGTTGTTTCCAGCCCATATCACCCGGAGCATTTTGCAGTCAAATGAAACATTTGACGTCCGCAACAATACGGCAAATACAAGATAAGTGATTCCGCACAGGCATACATCACCTGTCAGCAGCACACCACTGTTTATCCCGTTAAAAACAGCATTTGCATGTGGCAATCTGCTTGCAGTACCGTCATACCGGTTCTATAAAAGGCATTTGCCATGATAAAAGATAAAGATTTTCCCATTTTTCCCCATCGTCATCTTCTGGGTATCAAGGAACTCAGCCGGACTGATATCAGCACCCTGCTTGACCGTGCCGACGCCAATGTTGTCATTTCACGACAGGAGGATAAAAAGAGAGCCGTGCTGCATGGGCGGACACAGGTCAATCTTTTCTTCGAAGCATCAACACGAACACAATCCTCATTTGAAATTGCAGGAAAGCGGCTGGGCGCCGATGTTATGAATATGTCCGTTGGCAATTCATCGGTCAAAAAGGGTGAAACGCTGATTGATACAGCCATAACACTGAATGCCATGCATCCGGATATCCTGGTTATCCGCCACAAATCAGCCGGAGCAGCAGCCCTGCTGGCACAAAAGGTCGGCTGCTCGGTCATCAATGCCGGTGACGGAGCCCACGAGCATCCGACACAGGCACTGCTTGACGCACTGACCATCCGTCGCGCCAAGGGAGCAGTTGAAGGACTTATCATTGCCATCTGCGGTGATATACTGCATTCGCGTGTTGCCCGCTCCAATATCCACAGCCTTAACGCGCTTGGCGCGCGGGTGCGTGTGGTAGCCCCTTCAACACTTTTGCCGACAGGGATTGAAGACATGGGGGTGGAAGTCTTTCATTCCATGGAAAACGGCATAAAGAATGCAGATGTTGTCATGATGCTGCGTTTGCAGCACGAGCGCATGACGGGTGCCTTTGTGCCTTCGGCACGCGAATATTTCCACTTCTTCGGCCTTGATTGCAAAAAGCTGAAACAGGCAAGGCCGGACTGCATTGTAATGCATCCCGGACCGATGAATCGCGGCGTCGAAATATCCTCTGCCGTAGCGGACGGACCCCAAAGTGTCATTCAGATACAGGTGGAAATGGGAGTTGCCATACGCATGGCAGTTATGGAAGCCCTGCTTGATTACCGCAACAAAACTGTTTCCGGAGAAAGCGCATGAAACCCGTTGTTCTTGAAAATGCGCGCGTTGTTGATCCTTCGCGTAATCTGGATGAAACCGGAAGTGTGATCATTATTGCCGGAAAGATCACAGCATCCGGCGCCAAGGCCAGGAATCAGGGCATACCCGGGGCAGCAGATGTCATTGATCTTGAAGGAAAGGCTGTTTTTCCCGGACTGGTCGATGCCCGTGTCTTTGTTGGTGAACCGGGGGCAGAACACCGTGAAACGATCGCCTCGGCCAGTTGTGCCGCAGCAGCAGGCGGTGTCACATCATTCATCATGATGCCTGATACTCACCCTGTTATTGATAACGTAGCACTGGTTGAATTTATATCACGGACGGCAAAGGAAACAGCCTTTGTCAACCTTTATCCTGCCGCCTCCCTCACCTATGGCATGGCAGGAAAGGAAATAACAGAATTCGGTCTGCTAAGCGAGGTTGGCGCCATTGCTTTCACTGAGGGGAAAAAAACAATCGCCAACGCCAATGTCATGTATCAGGCAATGACCTACGCACGCGATTTTGACATGCCGATCATGCATGAAACACAGGATGCAGACCTGACCGGCAACGGTGTGATGAACGCCGGCCTCGTGGCAAGCTGGCTCGGTCTTGCCGGCATTCCCCGCGAGGCGGAGGTGATTCCGCTTGAGAGAGATTTGCGGCTTGCAGCGCTGACCGGCGCACGCTATCATGCAGCACAACTTTCCACTGCTATGTCAGCCAAGGCGATACGGTACGCCAAGGAAGAAGGGATAGCGCAAATTTCAGCCGGTGTTTCGATTAATCATCTGGCGCTTAATGAAAATGATATTGGCGAATACCGGACATTCTTTCGGCTTTCTCCGCCACTCAGAGCAGAAAAGGATCGCGCGGCCATGATTGCAGCCCTGCGCGACGGTGTCATTGATATCATCGTATCATCTCATGATCCGCAAGGTACTGATACCAAACGCCTGCCCTTTGCTGATGCGCAGGCTGGCGCTATCGGGCTGGAAACTCTGCTGGCTGCGGCATTACGGCTCTATCATGACAATCTGATTCCTCTAAAAAGGCTTGTTGAAGCACTGTCCACCAGGCCGGCGCAGCTTTTCGGGCTTGATGCCGGCACACTGAAACCCGGCGCCAAAGCCGATCTGGTCATTGTTGATCTTGATGAACCGTGGGTTCTGGAATCTGATATGCTGCATTCACGCTCCCGAAACAGCACTTTTGAAAAAGCACGCTTTCAGGGGCGCGTTATAACGACGATGGTTGCAGGCAAACCGGTTTATTCATCTGGACTGAACGGAATTCCAAACACCGGGCCAGGCCATTAAAAACGGTTTGTAGTACTGCACCTTCATATTTAAACCATTCCATATAAATGCGGGATGCTTTATATGATTGCATACCGGAAAACAAGGCGGAAGCATGTTGGATATCGTGTTAAGTTCTTTGGCAACTGCTTTTTTGACACTGAAGCTCTTTTTTGAAGAGATGCGTATTGTCATTATTACAGCACCTTTCAAGATAATGACGGTTGCTGTTACCGGCTACCTGATCGGTTCCATTCCCTTCGGCCTTATTTTTACCCGCCTGGCCGGTCTGGGGGATATACGAACTATCGGCTCGGGAAATACAGGAGCAACCAATGTGTTACGTACAGGAAACCGTAAGCTTGCTGCTCTTACCTTGTTGTGTGACATGTTAAAAGGCCTGGCCGCTGTTCTCATTATGGATCCCATTATAGCCGTGATCATCGGACATGACAGCGTCCTGTACCCACCTGTTGTTTTCATTGCAGGCCCCCTTGCCGGATTCTTCGCTTTTCTGGGGCATATTTTTCCGGTCTGGCTGGGCTTCAAGGGAGGAAAAGGCGTTGCAACCTACCTGGGAGTTCTGCTTGCCATTGCGTGGCCGTGTGCCGTTATTTTTGGACTTGTCTGGCTTGCAACAGCTTTTATCAGCCGCTATTCTTCGCTTGCAGCACTTTTTTCTGTAATGGCCGTACCGGTTTTTGCCTTTTTTTATCTGCCGCCGTACTCATCTATCTTCATCACACTGATGAGCATTATTACTGTACTGAAACATCATAGTAATATTCAAAGGCTTTGCACAGGAACGGAAAACAAGATCGGCACAAAAGTTAAACAAATCAGGCCAGAGCATTTTGCAGTTAAATGAAATATTCGGTGCCCGCAATAACGCGATACAATTAAAGAGCTGGAATATTCGATTTGATTATTGTATCAGACCGTGCACTGCAACGGGAGAGGGGAACAGATGGAACTGACGCCAAACCAGCGTTTGCAGTGGTTGCGGCTTATCCGCAGTGAAAATGTCGGGGCACAGACTTTCCGGTTATTGATTGAACGCTTTGGTTCAGCAGAAAATGCCATTGCTGCCCTGCCTGAACTGGCACACAAGGGCGGCAAACGGATGATACGCATTGCCAACCTTGCCGATGTTGAAAAAGAAATGGTTTTTGCTGAAAAAAACGGCGTCCATTTTATCGCTATTGGCGAGCCGGATTATCCTCCACTGCTGCATCAGATTGACAGCCCTCCCCCGCTTATTGCAGTAAAAGGCAATATCGGGGCACTCAAGCGCAGAGCCGTTGCCATTGTCGGTTCACGCAATGCATCAGCCGTTGGTATAAGACTTGCCACTACATTTGCCAAGGTGCTGGGAGAAAATGGCTTCAGCATCATATCCGGCTTTGCACGCGGGATCGACGCAGCAGCACACAAAGCAAGCCTCAGCACTGGCACAATCGCGGTTATGGCAGGCGGGATTGATCATATCTACCCGCCAGAACATCGAAATCTTTATCAGGAGATCATTGCCCGGGACGGCGTATTTGTCAGCGAAATGCCGATGGGGTGGGAACCGCGAGCCAAAGATTTTCCACGCCGCAACCGTCTTATTGCCGGAATCGCACTGGGCCTGCTTGTTGTCGAAGCATCGGTGCGCTCAGGTTCGCTTATCAGCGCCCGTTACGCTGCTGATTCGGGCCGGCTTGTGTTTGCAATTCCCGGTTCTCCGCTTGACCCGCGCGCCGCAGGCACCAACAGCCTTATCAAGGATGGCGCAAACCTTGTGGAAAACCCTGATGATATCATGGAAATATTAAACCCGCTTACTCCTGAGATGCGCTTTGATGCTGAAGTTGATCTTTTCAAAGGAAAATACGGCCTGAACGAAGAAAATCCGCCACCACTTCTGCCCGATAGAAATGAAGCAGAAAATGACGAACTCACCGACAATGAACGCCAGCGCCTGTTATCAAGTCTCTCAATTACGCCTGTTGATCTCGAATCCCTGTCACTCTCGGCGCAGATACCTATTCCCAAGCTTTATCTTGCCCTGATGGAACTTGAGCTAGCAGGCCGTCTTATTCGCCACAGCGGCAGCCTCATTTCCCTCGTCCCCGACTGACAGCTGTTTTTTATCCGCATGATATGGATAATGACGGTCAAGAAAATCACCTGCCTCATCGGCTGCCATTTCGAACAACAGTGCAAGAGAAGGCATAAAAACACCTTTTGCCATTTTCTTCATTTCATCAGCCATCTGCATAAGATAGCGGATTGTTCCTTCCCGATTGTCCTGATTGACCATAGATCACCCCAATATCAGCAGCTCTCGACATTTATATTCACCCCCTGTTTACACGAATGACTATTTGTACCATCTGCCTTCCCGTTATTCAACTTAAAGTTGTTTTTTTCCAAAAAATTGTTATCAGCACTTGACCAAAGCATTTTAGCTGTTCATGTGAAGGCAGGAGCATTGCCTGAAAAGTTGCAGCCTTCTCGGACAGGATTAATGTGACCTGAAGCAAAGGTAGATCCCCGATTCTTCTGAATCAGCCAAAATCGGGATTCTGAGTGCTCAAACTGAGAAACAAGACCGGTGTGATGGCGTTTACCCGTATTCTGGAAATAAAAAATGAATGTAGTTATTGTCGAATCGCCAGCAAAAGCCAAAACGATCAATAAATACCTTGGTTCGGATTATAAGGTTCTTGCATCATTCGGCCACGTGCGTGATCTGTCGGCCAGAGACGGCTCTGTATTGCCTGATGAAGATTTTGCCATGAAATGGGATGTTGACAGCGCTTCGGCAAAACGCCTGTCAGAAATTGCCAGGGCCGTCAAGGAAAGTGACAGCCTGATTCTGGCAACAGACCCTGACCGCGAAGGAGAGGCAATTTCCTGGCATGTGCTGGATATCCTGCGGCAAAAAAAGGTTCTGAAAGGCAAACCGGTCAAACGGGTTGTTTTCAATGCCATTACCCGGAAGGCAGTTCTTGATGCTATGGCCAATCCGCGCGAGATTGATGCGGATCTTGTTGATGCTTATCTTGCCCGCCGGGCACTGGATTATCTTGTCGGTTTTACACTGTCGCCGGTTCTATGGCGCAAACTGCCGGGCGCACGTTCTGCCGGGCGGGTTCAATCCGTGGCATTGCGCCTTGTCTGCAACCGTGAAGCAGAAATTGAACGGTTTGTCCGCGAAGATTACTGGTCTGTTGCCGCTGATCTGAAAACATTGCGGGATGATGCTTTTACGGCCCGGCTTATCAGCTTTTACGGCAAGAAGCTTGGCAAACTTGATATCCGGACAGTTGAAGCAGCACAAAAAATCCGCACCATGCTTGAGGGATCTGTTTTCCAGATACAAAGTGTCGAGGCAAAACCTTTAAAGCGCAACCCGGCCCCACCCTTTACCACATCTACCCTGCAACAGGCGGCATCTTCACGTCTTGGTTTTTCAGCCTCGCGCACTATGCAGATCGCCCAGCGCCTTTATGAAGGTATTGATCTTGGCGGAGAAACAGCCGGTCTTGTCACCTATATGCGTACTGATGGTGTACAGATAGCACCAGAGGCTATTGAAGACGCGCGCACGGCAATAGCAAATACTTTTGGCGGTAATTACGTACCGGAAAAGCCGCGTTTTTATGCAACAAAAGCAAAAAATGCCCAGGAAGCGCATGAAGCAGTCCGCCCGACAGATTTCAGCCGCGCACCAGATGATGTGCGCCGTTTTCTTGATGCAGATCAATTGCGCCTTTATGAGCTGATATGGAAACGCGCCATTGCAAGCCAGATGCAGCCTGCTGATATTGAACGGACAACCGTTGAGATTGCCGCTGAAAATAATGGCGCCACTGCTGGCTTGCGCGCGACCGGTTCTGTCATTCGCTTTGACGGTTTTCTTGCTGCCTATACCAATACGCGCGAAGAAGATGCCGATGAAGACGAAGACAATGCCCGGCTGCCGGAAATGCATGCAAATGAAAATCTCAAACGTGAAAAAATTATTGTTTCCCGGCACACAACCGAACCGCCTCCCCGTTACTCGGAAGCAACCCTTATCAAAAAGCTGGAAGAGCTTGGAATTGGTCGTCCTTCAACTTATGCTTCGACACTTGCCACTTTACGTGACCGTGAATATGTCGCCATTGAAAAGCGCAAGCTCATACCCGAGGCAAAGGGGCGTGTTGTTACAGCCTTTCTTGAAAATTTCTTTAACCGCTATGTAGAATACGATTTTACGGCCGCGCTGGAAGACAAGCTTGATCTTGTTTCCGACGGTAAACTTGAGTGGAAGGATGTTCTGCGTGATTTCTGGCAGCATTTTTCCACGACAGTGACAGACATCCAGGGATTACGCGTTACCAATGTGCTGGATGTTTTGAATGACGTCCTGGCGCCCATTTTATTCCCCCCGCGGGAAGATGGCAATGATCCGCGTTTGTGCCCTCTTTGCCATTCCGGGCAGTTGTCACTCAAACTTGGCCGGTATGGTGCTTTTGTCGGTTGTTCCAATTATCCCGAATGTAAATATACCCGCCAATTGGGCGGTGAAGGTGAAGAACAGGCCGAAAGCACGCGGATGGATGAGCCTGCCGTTTTAGGACAGGATCCTGCAACGGAGGAAGATATAACCCTGCGCGCAGGCCGGTTTGGCCCTTATGTGCAACGCGGTGACGGCAAGGATGCCAAACGCGCCAGCCTGCCGAAAGACTGGCAACCGGCTGATATTGATTTGCAAAAAGCGCTGGCGCTCCTGTCACTGCCAAGGGAGATCGGCATTCACCCTGAAAGCGGCAAAACCATAACGGCAAGCATAGGCCGTTACGGGCCATATGTTGCCTGTAACGGCCAGTATGCCAACCTTGAAAAGGTCGATGAAGTCTTTACAGTCGGTATCAACCGGGCTGTCACGCTATTGGCTGAAAAGCAGCAAAAAGGCGGCAGACACAGCGCATCAGCCGCCAAAGCGCTTGCAACACTGGGAGAGCATCCTGAAGGCGGCGACATCAGCATACATGATGGCCGTTATGGCCCTTATGTAAAATGGGGCAAGATCAATGCAACATTACCAAAGGGCAAGGATCCTGTATCCATTACACTGGAAGAAGCATTAGCGCTGATTGAGGTGAAAACCGGTAAAACCGGATCAGCGAAGAAAACAACTGCCAAGGCGGCAGCCAAAAAGACAGCAGTTAAAAAGAAAGCAAGCTAGGCTTTGACACATCATGCGAGGAAAAATGGCTCCTCTTCTGCCAGAAAGAAAACCGGCTTCTGTCTGCCAGAGCGTGAGGATATTCTACGTTTTATAACGGAAAATCCTGGCCAGTCAGGTAAACGCGAAATTGCTAAAGCTTTCGGGCTTAAAGGTGATGCCCGCATCCGGCTCAAGGTTATATTGCGGGAACTTGCGGATAAAGGCCTTATCGAAAAACGCAAAAAACGCATTGTCAGGCATGGTGCACTTCCGCCTGTTACCTTGCTTGATATCTTCGGACGGGATGATGATGGCGGACTGCTGGCACGGCCTGCGGGATGGGACGGGCCGAATCCGCCCGCTGTCCTTATCCGCCCTTCCCGTAATGCGGAGTCCTCTGCCGCCGGTGTCGGTGAGAGGATTCTGGCCAGGATTTTCCCTTCACAGGATAGTGATGGCCCTGCCTATAACGGGCGAGTTATTCGCAAGATTGAAAAACAGCTGCCCGTATCAATACTGGGTGTGCTGCGCCGCCTTGAGAACGGTGAACTACGGCTGGAGCCGGCAGATCGCAAGCAACCGGAACTTGTCATCGACCCGCAATCAGCTACAACCGCAAAACCGGGTGATCTGGTTAACGCTGATCCCGTCCAGGATCAGCGTTATGGATTGAAACGCGGTATTGTGCGTGAAATTATCGGCTATATCGGTGGTGAAAAAGCGCTTTCCATGATCGCGATCTTTGCCCATGGTATCCCGCACGTTTTTCCGCCTGCGGTTCTTGAGGAAGCGGAAAGCGCAAAATCTGCTGCCATGTCAGGGCGTGAGGATTGGCGGGCACTACCGATAGTGACAATCGACCCGGCAGATGCCAAAGATCATGATGACGCTGTTTTTGCCGAAGCGGATACCAATCCGGAAAATGCAGGGGGACATATCGTCACCGTGGCCATTGCCGATGTGGCAGCTTACATTCACCCGGGTTCAGCCATGGATCAAGAAGCATACAGGCGCGGTAACTCGGTCTATTTTCCTGACCGGGTTGTTCCCATGCTGCCGGAGCGGATTTCAAACGATCTCTGTTCGCTGCGCGAGGGTGAAGACAGACCTGCCCTTGCAGTACGTATGATTTTCAATATACAAGGCCGCAAGCTGCGCCACAGCTTTCACCGTGTCATGATACGCCCTGTAGCAAAACTGAGCTATGAACAGGCACAAAAAGCAATTGATGGTGTAACGGATGAAAAAACAGCGCCAATTCTTGAAAGCACTCTGAAACCACTATGGGCAGCTTATGTTTCCATGAGACTGACGCGTGACAGCCGCAAACCGCTTGAACTGGATCTGCCGGAGAAAAAAATCCTGCTGGACAGTCAGGGCCGTATCAAAGATATCCATGTGCCGCTGCGGTTGAATGCCCATCGGCTGATTGAAGAATTCATGATTGCGGCCAATGTTGCCGCAGCAGAAACACTCAAGGCAAAAAAGCAGCCTTTTATCTACCGCATTCACGACCAGCCATCCCTGGCCAAGCAAGAAACATTAAGAGAATTTTTGCGGGCCATCGGCATGCCCCTTGCGCGTGGCGTTGATCTGACACCGGAAAAATTCAATACCATCCTGGCAAAAGCAGAAGGCACAGAACAGCAGGAGCTGATCAACCAGGTGGTGCTGCGCGCGCAAAGCCAGGCTGAATACAGTCCTGTCAATATCGGTCATTTCGGCCTGTGCTTAAAAAATTATACCCATTACACATCACCGATCCGCCGTTATGCCGATCTGATTGTCCATCGGGCGCTTATCAAAGCACTTCAGCTTGGTAATGACGGAATCACGGCTGACGAAGAAAAGCATCTCGAAGACATTTCCTTCACCATCTCAGCAGCAGAACGGCGTGCCATGGCAGCAGAACGCGATACAATTGACCGGCTGATTGCCCACTATCTTGCTGATCAGGTTGGTGTTTCCTTTGAAGGACGAATAGCCGGTGTTACCAGAGCCGGCCTTTTCATTACACTTGAAACTTATGGTGCCGATGGTTTGGCTCCGATTTCAACACTTGGGCATGAATACTATTATTTTGATGAAGCACGCCATGCCATTGTGGGAGAAAAGAGCCGCAAAGGCTATCAGCTTGGAGATATCGTGACCATTCGCCTTATGGAGGCGATGCCGATAGCAGGTGCGCTGCGCTTCGAGATGCTATCGCCACCGCGCACCCTGCCATTTTCCACACGGTCTTATCACAAGACCGGCAAACACTTCAGCAAAAAGCCCCCGGCATACCAGCAGAAGCGTAAACGTTAGCGTAATAAGTGTCAGACCTTCTGGCGATATAAATAATTAAGGAAATTATATGACACAGATCGTTGCAGACTGTCCCTTTTGTCATTCCCAAAAGATGGCAATGCGAATTATTGGAGCGGTCAGAACAAATAATAAAACCTATCATGATGAGACAGGAAAGCATAGCTACATATACCATCATACCGGTTCAGGAGCAGCCATTTGCCGGAAATGTAATAAACCAGTTGGTCTGGAATTTGAATGGAGTAATGAATATAAAACCAGTCAGGACAAGATTATACAACTTTTGCAGCAGGATAATACAGAAACAGCAGATAGCATGAATGTGAGCTATCAGGTAATTATTCCCCCTCAACAAACTTCTCAAATGCCTCATCTTCCGGATGCAATAAAACGTACTTTTGCTCAAGCTGAAAAGAATATGACAATGCCTGACTGTGAAGAAGCGGCAGTCATGATGTATCGTAAAACAATTGAAACAACCATTAAAACACAATACCCTGATTTGGAAGAGAGCAACCTTAAAAAACAAATTGACAAACTTGAAAAGGAACGGGTTATTCCACCTGTTATGAAAGAATGGGCACATGAAGTGCGGATTATCGGGAATGATGGAGCACATGAAAGCGTAGGCGTTACTCGCAACGATGCTGAAGCCGCAAAAGCCTTCACAACCGCTTTTTTGCAATATCTGATTAATTTACCGAAAGAAATTGAAGAGCGTCGCAAAGCAACAAACGGCAATCCGTAAACCTTACCTCCTTTTTATCCTATAAATTATTTACCCTTACTCAGATTTTTTAAATGACTATCTTCTCAAAATGGCGACTCCGGCGTGACTCGAACACGCAACCTGCGGTTTAGAAGACCGCTGCTCTATCCAGTTGAGCTACGGAGCCTTTCAGTTCATAAAAGCATTACAGGAAAACCTGTGTCCTGTCCGACAGAACAGATAGAAAAAAATCAATGTGTCCAGGGCTGTTTACGATCAAACCGGAAATTGTCCAAATAAGAAACCCTGCGCCGTTTTGACTCATGCGGCTCCTCAACCCGGTAAACAATGCCGTACCTTCTGGCAAAGGTGACAGCTTCTTCCCTCGTATTAAAACGCACAACAACCTGGCTGCTCATATCAGCGCTTGAGGTATAGCCCATTAATGGATCAATCATCCTGGCGGTTCCCGGTTCATATTGCAAAACCCAGAAGCCTGTTTTGGCCTTGCCGGACTGCATGGCAGTTTTTGCAGGACTATAAATACGCGCGACCACGATCAACTATCCTCCGAATAATACCCGGATTATTTGATTCAACACAATCAAATAATCTGACTTTTCTGTATTTTGCAGTCAAATGTCCCATTTGACTGCAAAATGCCTCAGGCTTCATACTATGCCTTGGCTTTCCCGCTCTGCTGCATCATTTTTTCATCGAATACCTGTCTTCCTATGAAAAAATGGTCGGAGCGATAGGATTCGAACCTACGACCCCCTGATCCCAAATCAGGTGCGCTACCAGCCTGCGCTACGCTCCGACACTGAAAAGCCATGGATTTCCTAAAATTTTCTGTACCCAAACGCAAGTAGAAAACGCTTTTTTTCACTCTTCCATGCATTTTAATGCAGTCCTCCGGCTTTTCCGGGGCTATCTATTCTTCAGCGATATGAGAAGCTTCAGCGTCCATACGCGCAAGCACATCAATGACCAATTGACGCGTAACCCTGCTTTTGCGCTCCAGAGCCATGCAGTCAACGCGCCGTACAAATTCTGCGGCTTTTGCCAATGAACGCTCCATCCGGTTGACAATATAGCGGATAAGCCGAAACTCGACAGTCAACTGCCGGTCAGCAAACAGTTTGGCAATAACAGCATTCAGCAATGTATCATCCGGCGCGCTGATTTCCATCAATGAAACGGCCTTGAGCCGCGATGCCAGATCCGGCAGGCTGACCCGCCAGTCCACCGGCCGACTTTGCGATGTCATGAACAGTGAGCCTTGCGGAAAATCAACCCGGCCCTGCCGCACTGCATTAATCAGATGAAACAGCCCGGTTTCATCAAAACAACCGGCAGCCATATCTTCCAGCAATACAGGCACACCACGGGAAGCCGCGTCAACAGCCAGTTCCAGCCGTGTCCTGTCAAACTGCATGGCAAAGCTCTGTGCTGCCCAGATGGCGGCGAGATGGCTTTTCCCCGAACCTTTACAGCCGGTAAGAACCACAACAGGCGACGGCCAATGCGGCCAGCGTTCCAGCACGTCAAAAACTGCGCGGTTTGCTTGCGTCACAACAAAATCATCAATGCTGTAGGCGACTGTGGATTCAAGCGCCAACGGCAACTGCCGTGGTGTAACGCTCATTTACGCTTCTCCGTCATTTTGGAAGAATCATACAGCGAGGAAGCAAGGTAGCTGTGCAGAGCAAAGCGCACAAGCACCCCGACCGCTGCAGCAGCAGGAACCGCAATTAACATTCCCGTAAATCCCAAAAGCGAACCAAAGGCAAAAAGCGCAAACATCAGCCAGACAGGATGCAGGCCGACGGATGAACCGACAAGCTTGGGCTGCAATACATACCCTTCAAGAAACTGGCCGACAAAAAAGATGCAGGCAATCACCACAATCCATGGCCAATTATCCGGCCAGTATTGCATCCAGGCAAGACCGACGGCCAAAACAAAACCGACAGCAGAACCAATATAGGGAATAAATGCTATAAGCCCGATAAAAAGGCCAATCAACAGGCCAAAATTAAGCCCGGCAATTGTCAGCATAACAGAATAATAGCCCCCAAGCATCAGGCACACTGTACCCTGCCCGCGGATAAACCCTGCAACAGCACGATTCATCTGCCGGAAAATACTGCGGATTGTCTCCAGATGATCGCGCGGTATCCATGAATCAATGCTTGCAACCATCTTGCCCCAATCAAGCAACATGTAAAAGGCAACAACCGGAGCAACAATAAACAGTGTTCCCACATTCACCAGCGCCTTGCCAGAATTCCACAAGGAAGGCAAAATTGACTTTATAAGCTCGGCAGTCTGGCTGATAAGAGAATTCAGGCTTCCCTGCAATGTTGTAATATCAATGCCGGTGTATTCCCGCAGCCATTTTGCATCATGATCAGCAACCAGCGCCTGAAGCCTGACAAAATAACCAGGCACATTTTTAATAAAACCGAAAAGCTGCTCACTCAAAACCGGAACGAGTATGACCAACCCCAGAACAAGCGCAATAACAGCAACAAGCACAATCATCACTGTAGCCCAAAGACGGGAAATGCCAATTCCTTCAAAAAACTCCACGACAGGATTAAGAAAATAGGCGAGCACAAGCCCGGCAACAAAGGGAAGCAGGATATCGCTGAAAACAATCAGAAAAACGATCAGAAAAACCAGTATACTGATCCAGAACAGCCCCCTGCGCATATTTCTGCTGAGCGGAAAAACCAGGACATCAACCGGGTGAGGCAAAGGCCGGTTTGCCTTCTTCCCGGATCTTTCGATCTGCCCGGTTTTTACCGGCAGGTTTTTTCCGCTGCTTTGGAAAAAACCCTGGTTATCGCGTTTGCTCATCCTGTTTTTCCGGCCTCCTGAAATCGGCTTTCTGTTATCAGATATGCAGCTCTCCAACAGCGGTCAAGCCTGCATAATTATGATTTTCTGTTCACTGCCTGCCTGATCACTTTTGCAATCAGTTTTCAACCCGCTGCACATGGTGGCAGCTTCTTTGGTTACAAGGACATTCAGTCCGGTATAGCCGATACAATCAGGAACGGTTTAAAGTTTGACAAAGATATGATACAGGAGATATAGTTGCGAATCTGATTTAAACATCAGAATATTCTTATATTTAAATCAAAGTGATAACGACTGAAAAAACTTTGAAATTAAAAACGTGAAGTAGCGTTACATCCGAACATGCGACAAAATGAAGAGTTGAGAGTAATTTTTCTGATGCAGTCAAAATCGAAAATTTCTATAAATAAATCCGGCTTTTACGTGGCAGTAAAACCTCCCGGTTTCAATTCTATATATTCCTTCCAGAATCCAGAAAACAATTGGCATTTATCACATAAAAAAATCCTGCGGGATCAAATTGAAAATTAAAAAAAGTCAATTAATTTGATAACATATTCCAGTAAATGGAGCGAATTGTTTCTTTTTTCATCCATTTCCTGAACTCAAATCAAAATGAAAACAAAATCAGTGATATATCTGGTTGATATGAGCAAGCGTTCCAACCCGTAGAAATTTTTGCATTGCGACGTAAGACCATGACACAAAAAAAAATAAAAACCATAAACGGGCATGTTTCTGCACTCTGGTTAAGTTTCACTGCTTTTACTATGTGCTTTGCTGTCTGGACGATTTTCGCCATTATCGGCATTGCAATCCAGCAACAACTCGGATTCTCACAAAGCGAGCTTGGACTTCTGATTGGTACACCGGTTCTGACTGGCTCCCTTATCCGCGTACCGCTGGGTGTGTGGGCTGAACGGTACGGCGGACGCATCATGTTTGTTCTGGTCATGCTTTCTGCCGCACTTGCCACTTATCTTCTGACTTATGCAACAACCTATCCGCAGATGCTGCTTGCCGCACTGGGTATCGGCGTTGCCGGCGGTTCATTTTCGGTCGGAGTAGCTTATATAGCCCGCTGGTTTCCTGCTGAAAAATCAGGCCTTGCTCTTGGTATCTTTGGTGCTGGCAATGTCGGCGCAGCTTTAACAAATCTTCTCGCACCAACCGTTATGGTCATTGGCGGCAGCTGGCAGAGTATCGCCATTGTCTGGTCTATCGCTCTTGTCATCATTACAATCATTTTCTGGGTTTTCACCAGGGACGATCCGGTGCTTGTCAAACAACGCAAATCCGGTAAAAAACCCAAAAGCACCTGGCTTGAATTTGCGCCCCTGGCCAAACTTCAGGTCTGGCGCTTTTCACTTTATTATTTCTTTGCTTTTGGTGGTTTTGTCGCCCTTGCCAGCTGGTTGCCGAAATATCTTATCAATGTTTACGCATTTGATTTGCGTATAGCAGGTATTGTCGCCGCATTTTTTTCAATACCGGCAAGTCTCTTCCGGATTTATGGCGGTTATCTCTCCGATATACATGGCGCACGTCGCATTATGTACTGGACACTCAGTGTCTCTGTTATCATATCCTTTATCCTCTGCTATCCGCCAACACAATATATTGTTGAAACGGCTTCCGGCCTGCTGTCGTTTCACATGAGGACAGGCCCGGTTCTGTTTACTGTCCTTGTTTTTATTCTTGGTTTTGCAATGGCGCTTGGCATGGCAGCTGTTTACAAGCACATACCAAGTTATTATCCGGAGAATGTCGGTGCTGTTGGTGGACTTGTCGGCACGATCGGTGGACTTGGAGGTTTCATCCTGCCCGTCATCTTTGGCATACTGCTTGATACAACGGGCATTTATACCATCTGCTTCATGGTTCTGTTTACCATAGCTCTTGTTTCACTCCTCTGGATGCATTTCGCGATCCGCCGGATGGAACAGAGAAAGCTTGCTGAAATGCAGCAAGTATTTCCTGAATTTCCCCATTAAAATGGAGTTGAAATAATGCCCAAGGCCAATAACAGACATATTCTGACCGGCTGGAACCCGGAAGATCTGAAATTCTGGGAAGATAAAGGACACAAAATCGCCAATCGCAACCTGTGGCTGTCAATACCTGCTCTTCTGCTTGCTTTTGCAGTCTGGCAAGTATGGTCAGTCGTCGTTGCAGAACTTCCCCGGGCGGGATTTCAATACACGCCGACCCAGCTTTTCTGGCTTACTGCAATGCCCGGGCTTTCAGGAGCCACATTGCGTATCTTCTATTCCTTCATGGTGCCGATTTTCGGTGGACGCCGCTGGACAGCCCTGACGACTGCTTCACTGCTTATTCCGGCATTGGGCATAGGCTGGGCGGTACAAAACCCCGGAACATCTTATAATGTGATGCTTATCCTTGCATTGCTGTGCGGTTTCGGCGGCGGCAATTTCTCATCCTCAATGTCCAATATTTCGTTTTTTTATCCCAAGAGCGAAAAAGGCAAAGCCATGGGGCTTAACGCCGGTCTTGGCAATCTGGGTGTCTCGGTTGTCCAGTTTGTTGTTCCGCTTGTCATTGCGGCAAATATCTTTGGCTGGCCGGGTGGCGATCCGATCACCGTCACCTGGCCCGATGGCACGACACATTCAACATGGCTGCAAAATGGCGCCTTTATTTTTGTACCCTTTATCGCGATTTCGGCAATCCTGTGCTGGTTCGGCATGAATGACATAGCCGACGCCAGGGCTTCCTTTGCTGATCAGGCAGTTATTTTCAAGCGCAAGGATAACTGGCTGATGTGTATTCTCTATATGGGCACTTTCGGTTCCTTCATTGGTTTTTCTGCGGCATTTCCACTTCTGATGCACCTGACCTTTCCTGAAACTGACGCGGCGCATTATGTCTTTCTGGGACCGTTGATCTCAGCGCTGGCACGCGCTGCAAGCGGCGGTATCAGTGACAAAATCGGCGGTGGACGCATTACCTTCTGGGTTTTTATCATCATGATGGCAGCGCTTCTTGCCGCCCTTTACTTCGTGGCAAATCCGGCCCGGCCAGATGCATTCTACGGATTCTTTGCATCCTTCATGGTACTCTTCTTCGCAACCGGTGTCGGTAACGCATCAACTTTCCAGATGATTCCGACAATTATGGGCCGCGTCATCGACCAGAGCATGCCCAATGCCACAGCTGAAGCAAAGCGCCGTGAAACTGAAAAGGAATCGGCAGCCATAACCGGCTTTACGGCTGCAATTGCAGCCTATGCTTTTTTTATCATCCCGGTAAGTTTCGCCGTGTCAAAAACTTTCTATGGCAGCCTGCATGCAGCATTTGGGGGCTTTCTTGTTTTTTATGTCATCTGCCTTCTTACCACGTGGTTTTGCTACATCCGCAAAGGTGCAGCGCTCCATATTGAAGGCCGGCGCGCCAAGTGCAACTAATTCCAGAACCCGCATCCATTGTTTCAATAAGCAATAGGTGGGTTCCAAATCTTTGTTTGTCGCATTTCCAAACGCAAAACCGCACACACTTTTGCTGGAAATGCTCTAAGGAGACAGAATGCTATGAGTCACCTGCTTGACCGTCTCAATTTTCTGGTACGGAAAAAAGAACCTTTCTCCAAGGGACATGGTATAACCACAACAGAAGACCGTACCTGGGAAAACAGTTACCGCCAGCGCTGGCAGCACGACAAGATTGTGCGTTCCACGCATGGTGTAAACTGTACAGGCTCCTGTTCATGGAAAATTTATGTCAAAGGCGGAATTGTCACCTGGGAAACCCAGCAGACAGACTATCCCCGCACACGGCCTGACCTGCCAAACCATGAACCACGCGGTTGCCCGCGCGGAGCAAGCTTCAGCTGGTATCTGTATTCGGCAAACCGGGTCAAATATCCGCTTGTACGCTCACATCTTCTGAAGCTGTGGCGCAAGGAGCGCACTCTTAAAACCCCTATCGGTGCCTGGACTGCAATCCAGAAAAACTCGTCAAAACGTGCATCCTATCAAAAGGTTCGCGGTCTTGGCGGTTTTGTCCGTTCGACCTGGGATGAGGTTAACGAGATTATCGCCGCAGCCAATGCCTATACGATTGAAAAATATGGACCCGATCGTATTATCGGCTTTTCGCCCATCCCGGCCATGTCGATGATTTCCTATGCAGCCGGCTCGCGCTATCTTTCGCTTCTGGGCGGCACCTGTATGTCGTTCTATGACTGGTATTGTGATCTTCCTCCTGCCTCCCCCATGACATGGGGCGAACAAACCGATGTACCGGAATCAGCCGACTGGTATAATGCCGGCTTTCTGATGCTTTGGGGTTCAAACGTACCGCAAACACGGACACCTGATGCCCATTTCTATTCAGAAGCGCGTTACAAGGGCACAAAGTCTGTAGTCGTTTCACCCGATTACGCGGAAGCAACCAAGTTTGCCGATCTCTGGCTGCACCCCAAACAGGGGACAGATGCTGCCCTTGCCATGGCTATGGGCCACGTCATCCTGCGCGAGTTTCACCTTGATCGGCAAGTTGATTACTTTGATGATTATTGCCGCCGCTACACGGATATGCCGATGCTTGTCCGCCTGTCCGGCAAAAATGGCCACTTTATCCCTGACCGTCTGCTGCGGGCTTCTGATTTTGCCCAGAACCTGAGTGAAAAAAACAACCCGGAATGGAAAACCATCGCTGTTGATACCAATAGCGGTGACTATGTCGTACCGCAAGGCTCTGCCGGTTTCCGCTGGGGTGAAAAGGGCAAATGGAACCTCGAAAACAAAGATGGCCAGGGCAAAACAGTCACGCTTGAAATGAGTTTCATACCTGAAGATAAACACGACATTGTAGCCGAAGTGGACTTTCCCTATTTCGGCAACCGTGAGCATGACCACTTTGAAGGCACAAACCATGACAGCATTATCACACGCAAGGTGCCGGCCCGGGAGTTGAAACTGCCTGAAGGTAAAGTGGTTGTCGCCACCGTTTTTGACCTTTTTGTTGCCAATTACGGACTGGAGCGCGGCCTTGATGACAGGAACTGTGCCAAATGCTATCATGACAATCTGCCTTACACCCCGGCATGGGCTGAAAAAATCACCGGCGTGCCAAGCGACCATATCATCACCGTTGCACGGGAATTCGCACGCAATGCCGAAAAGACAAACGGCCGCTCAATGGTCATTCTCGGTGCCGGCATTAATCACTGGTACCACATGGACATGAACTACCGCGGCATTATCAATCTTCTGGTAATGTGCGGCTGTATCGGCCAATCGGGCGGCGGCTGGAGTCACTATGTAGGACAGGAAAAGCTGCGCCCGCAAACCGGCTGGACACCGCTCGCCTTTGCGCTCGACTGGGCACGTCCACCACGGCACATGAACTCAACTTCCTTCTTTTATGCCCACACCAACCAATGGCGCTATGAAACAGTGAAAGTAGACGAACTTCTTTCTCCCACAGCACCGGAAGGCCCGTGGGATGGCACTCTCATTGATTACAATATCCGGGCAGAGCGTATGGGTTGGCTGCCGTCTGCCCCGCAGCTTGAAACCAACCCGCTGAAAGTCGCCAGAAAGGCAAAGAATGCCGGTGTAGAAGCGAAAGACTTCGTTGCCAGAGCCTTGAAAGCCGGTACGCTCAAAATGTCATGCGAAGATCCCGATGCACCGGAAAACTGGCCGCGTAACATGTTTATCTGGCGCTCCAACCTGCTCGGCTCATCCGGTAAAGGCCATGAATATTTCCTCAAACACCTGCTGGGAACAACCCACAGCGTTCTGGGCAAGGATCTGGGCAAGGAAGGAAGCGACCAGACAACCGAAGCTGTCTGGCATAACAAGGCACCAGAAGGCAAACTTGACCTTCTGGTGACACTGGACTTCCGCATGTCAACAACCTGTGTCTATTCGGACATCGTACTTCCAACAGCAACCTGGTACGAAAAAAATGACCTGAATACATCAGACATGCACCCCTTTATCCATCCGCTGTCAACCGCAACCGATCCCGCCTGGGAAGCCCGCAATGACTGGGAAATCTTCAAGGGAATTGCCAAGGCATTTTCCGATATTGCTCCTGAAATTCTGGGCGTGGAACAGGATGTCGTGCTTGTCCCGACCCTTCACGACACGCCGGGCGAGCTTGCTCAGGCCTTTGACGTGAAGGACTGGAAAAAAGGTGAAATCGACCTGATCCCCGGCAAAACCATGCCAACCGTCACAGTTGTGGAGCGTGATTACCCGAATGTCTACAAGCGCTTTACCGCCCTTGGCCCACTGATGAAGAAGATCGGCAACGGCGGGAAAGGCATTGCCTGGAACACTGAAAAAGAAGTCGAGCTTCTCAGCCAGCTTAACGGCACAGTAAAAGATGAAGGTGCAACCAGGGGAATGCCCCGGATCGAAAGTGATATTGACGCAACAGAGGTTATCCTGTCACTTGCTCCTGAAACGAATGGTGAAGTTGCCGTCAAGGCCTGGGCTGCATTAAGCGAAATAACCGGCCGTGACCATACCCATCTGGCTCTGCCCAAAGAGGAAGAGAAAATCCGCTTTCGTGATATCGTTGCCCAACCGCGCAAGATCATCTCTTCGCCGACATGGTCTGGGCTTGAATCAGAGCATGTGTGCTACAATGCCGGTTATACCAATGTTCATGAGCTTATCCCCTGGCGGACAATAACCGGGCGCCAGCAGCTTTATCAGGATCATCTGTGGATGCGTGCTTTCGGTGAAGCTTTCTGCGTTTACCGTCCGCCGATTGATACCAAGACGGTGACATCGGCAATCAGGAACAAGATCGGCAAACAACCGCACCTGGTTCTGAACTTTATTACCCCGCATCAGAAATGGGGCATCCACTCAACCTATTCAGATAACCTGCTGATGCTGACGCTTAACCGCGGCGGCCCGGTTGTCTGGATTTCCGAACCTGATGCAAAACAGGTCGGCATTGCCGATAATGACTGGGTCGAGGTTTATAACAGAAATGGTACTCTGGTTGCCCGTGCAATTGTTTCGCAACGAATGAAAAACGGCACAATCTTCATGTACCACGCACAGGAAAAGATTGTGAATGTCCCCGGCTCACCGCTGACAGGCCAGCGCGGCGGCATCCACAATTCGGTTACCCGTGTCATTACCAAGCCGACTCACATGATTGGCGGGTATGTACAGCAATCCTACGGGTTCAATTACTATGGTACCGTCGGCTCTAACCGCGATGAATTCGTGGTGGTACGCAGACTGGCAACCGTTGACTGGCTGGACGGTGAAAAACCGGGCAAACATGTAAAGGAGGCGGCAGAATGAAAGTCCGCGCACAAATCGGCATGGTTCTCAATCTGGACAAATGCATCGGCTGCCATACCTGTTCAATAACATGCAAGAATGTCTGGACCAATCGCGAAGGCGTGGAATATGCCTGGTTCAACAATGTTGAAACCAAGCCTGGCATCGGCTTTCCCAAGGATTGGGAAAACCAGGATCGCTGGCAAGGCGGCTGGATCCGCAAATCAAATGGTAAACTCAGACCGAAAATGGGCGCCAAATGGAGGATTCTGGCGAAGATATTTGCCAATCCTTCATTGCCGCAGATAGATGATTACTATGAACCGTTTGATTTTGATTACGAGCATCTGCAAACTGCCAAGGAAGGCCAGACAATGCCGGTTGCCCGTCCCCGTTCAAAAATCACCGGCAAACGCATGGAAAAAATCGAATGGGGCCCGAACTGGGAAGAAATTCTTGGCGGCGAATTCGACAAACGCAGCAAAGATTATAATTTCAACGGTGTGGAAAAAGAAATCTATGGCCAGTTTGAAAACACCTTCATGATGTATCTGCCGCGTCTTTGCGAGCATTGTCTTAATCCGGCCTGTGTCGCCTCGTGCCCGTCAGGCGCTATCTACAAGCGGGAAGATGATGGTATCGTGCTGATTGATCAGGAAAAATGTCGCGGCTGGCGTATGTGTGTTTCCGGTTGCCCTTATAAAAAGATCTACTACAACTGGTCTTCCGGCAAATCGGAAAAATGCATTTTCTGTTATCCGCGTATTGAAAGCGGCCAGCCCACTGTCTGTTCAGAAACCTGCGTAGGCCGTATCCGCTACCTCGGCGTTATCCTGTATGACGCTGACAAAATCTCTGCCGCCGCTGCAAGCGCAGACGAACAAAACCTTTACGAAGAACAGCTTGACATATTTCTTGACCCGAATGATCCGAAAATTATCGAGCAGGCACGCAAGGACAGCGTACCGGATGAATGGCTTGAAGCAGCACAAAACTCACCCGTCTATAAAATGGCAATTGAGTGGAAGGTTGCTTTCCCGCTTCATCCCGAATACCGCACGCTGCCGATGGTTTGGTATATCCCGCCACTTTCGCCGTTACAGGCAGCGGCGAAAGCCGGGCGGCTTGAAATGGACGATTTTATTCCCAATGTGCGTTCCCTGCGCATTCCTGTGAGATACCTTGCCAACCTGCTGACTGCCGGCAAAGAAGCGCCGGTTATCTCCGCACTTGAACGGATGCTTGCCATGCGTGCCTATATGCGGGCAAAAACCGTGGATGGCGTTATCAAACCCGCCATCCCGAAGAAAGTCGGCATGAGCGTGGAAATGATTGAGCATATGTATCAGGTCATGGCGCTCGCCAATTATGAAGACCGTTTTGTCATTCCGACAACCCATCGCGAAATCAGTGAAGATGCCTACGAAATCCGCGGTTCCTGTGGTTTCTCATTTGGAAATGGCTGTTCGGGCGGCAATTCCACGGCGGATCTGTTTGGTGCCAAACGCAAGCCGCGGCTGCCGACACCTGCCGACCGTTTAAGAAAGACCGCATAAATGCAGACTGATTTTAAAATCCTTTCTCTTCTTCTTGCCTATCCGGAAGCAGAACTTCAGAAAAGTGGCCCTGCTTTAAAAGTAACTCTTAATGAAACGAGTTCTCTTGACGCGACATATCGTGATCGCGTTGCGGCGCTGATCGACCACATCGCCAGCCATGATCTTTTTGATGTTCAGGAAGATTATGTAACACTCTTTGACCGGACCCGTTCGCTTTCATTACATCTTTTTGAACATGTGCACGGCGAAAGTCGCGACCGCGGCCAGGCAATGGTTGACCTTAAAACCATGTATGAAGAAGCAGGCTATGAAACCGGCACAAACGAATTGCCCGACTATCTGCCGATGTTTCTGGAATTTCTTTCAACACGGACAATTGATGAAGCGCGTGAATCACTTGGCGACGTGCTTCATATCATCACGGCTATCCACGAAAGACTGGAAAAACGCAGTTCACCTTTTGCCCATGCATTTGCCGCGCTGATAAGCCTTACCAGCGAGCAGCCGGATGAAGCGCTTGTGCGGGAATTGCTCAAACAGGAAGAAGACGACCCCAACGATCTTGCCGCTCTTGATCGTATCTGGGAAGAAGAGGCGGTTACTTTTGGCGGCAATGCGGGCGAAAACAGTTGTGGTTCCGACCGGCTGCGGATCCGCTTGCGAGCTGCTGTCCGCAATGTGTCACCGCCGCAAACCCAGACCGTCGATTTGGATAATTCCAAATCGACGGTCTAGGTTTTTGTTTTACCGCATATTGCGGGCGTCAAATGGAACATTTGACTGCACAATGCTAAAGGAAATCTTGTCATGCCCAGTTTTTTTAACACCTTTCTTTTCGGAATTTATCCTTATATTGCACTGACCGTGTTAACATTGGGATCGATCATCCGTTATGACCGCGAGCCCTATACCTGGCGGTCCGGTTCAAGCCAGTTGCTGCGCCGCAAATTGCTGGTGTGGGGTTCTGTTCTGTTTCATCTGGGTGTACTCGTTATTTTTTTTGGCCATCTGATCGGCCTTCTGACACCCATCCGGATTTTTGATACGTTTGACATAAGCCACAGTTTCAAACAGCTTATGGCTATTATCATCGGTGGCGTTGCCGGCATCATGAGCCTTACCGGAGCAACCATGCTTGTTTATCGCCGTCTGTTTGACGCGCGTGTACGGGCAACATCCAGCTTTTCCGATACGATGATCATTCTTCTACTCTGGCTGCAACTGGTGCTCGGTCTTTCAACCATTGTGATATCACTTCAGCATCTTGAGGGCGGTGAAATGGTCAAGTTCATGAACTGGGCCCAGGGTATTTTTACATTCGACCCTGCGGCGGCAAGCTATGTTGCGGATGCCTCGCCTGTTTTCAAGATGCATATCGGCCTTGGACTGACGATCTTTCTGCTCTTCCCGTTCACCCGCCTTGTCCATATGCTGAGCGCACCGGTTCGTTATATATGGCGCCGAGGTTATCAGATTGTCCGCCGCAAGCAGCCATCTTTCCCGACAGCAAGATTACCGGCGGAATAAGAAAATTTGAGGCCGTCGGCAAAAAGCCGGATCGAGGCCTCAAATACACAATCAGCGGATTTTCAACGCCATCCTAAATATAAAAGCCGGAGCTGAAATTCATGGTGACACTATACAAAACCGGCAATCTGCCTGATGATACAGCCCGCTCCTATACTAAAAAACAGGATATTGATACCCGTATTCCACCCAAGGCAAAACCGGTTTTCAACAAGATCAGCGTCAACGGCATTACCATAGAGGAAGCGGAAATTCTTGCCGAAGCGCAAAACCACCCGGCTGATACCCCTGGAGACGCACTGTCACAGGCTGCCCGGGCGCTTGTTATCCGTGAACTGCTATGGCAGGAAGCACAGCGCCTTGGCCTGGCTCCTGATAAAAACAACCCGCATCAGACGACTGAAACACCCGTTGACAGCGCCATCCGCCAGCTTGTGGAACAGGAAATCAATGTACCCCGGGCCAGAGAAGATGATTGCCGCCGCTTCTATGAGCGCTCGCCCGCACGGTTTGCTTCCGATATGATTGTGGAGGCAAGGCACATTCTGCTTGCTGCCGATCCCAAAGACAGCCAGGCCCGTAAAACTGCAAGACAGAAAGCATTGACGCTGATTGAAGAACTCAAAGCCGACACAAGCCGATTCTGCGTCCTCGCCCGCGATTATTCTTCCTGTCCATCTGCCGCCCAGGGAGGCAATCTTGGCCAATTAACCTGCGGCAGTACTGTACCGGAATTTGAAGAAGCGTTGAAAAACGGCCCTGACCAAGGGCTTGTCACAACACCCGTTGAGAGCCGCTACGGTTTTCATATCGTTGATATATTAAGGAAAATTGAAAGAACACCTCTGCCTTTTGAAGCAGTATACGGGCGTATCGCAGCATGGCTGGAGGCTTCAAGCTGGTCATTGGCTGTTTCCCAGTATATCACGCTTCTTGCCGGCAAGGCAGAAATTCAGGGAATTAATATTTTATCGGCGCAAGGATCTCCGGTACAGTATAATATGACAGGAAACAATAACAGCGATACGTACTAATGACACAGGATGCCAGCCGCATTGAACAGTCGCCCTCTCTTCTTTCTGTACTGACAGACCCTTTCGGGCGAAAGGTCACCTACCTGCGTTTGTCGGTTACTGATCGCTGTGACCTGCGCTGTATCTACTGTATGGCGGAAAGCATGGTATTTCTGCCCAGAAAAGACCTGCTTACCATCGAAGAGCTTTACCGTCTTTCCGCCATCATGATAAATCTTGGTATTCGAAAAATCCGCGTGACTGGTGGTGAACCACTCGTACGCCGCGGTGTCATAACACTTTTTGAAATGCTTGCGCCTCATATCGGCAGCAGGTTGGATGAAGTGGCACTGACAACAAACGGCACACTTCTTGCGCGTTATGCCAAATCTCTTGCTGATGCCGGTGTCAGACGGGTTAATGTTTCACTTGATACGCTTGATCCTGTGCGTTACAGACAGATCACGCGGCATGGCGATATTGTCCACGTCCTTGGCGGCTTGACAGCAGCCCGGAAGGCAGGGTTGAAAATCAAGCTGAATACTGTTGTCATGCGGGACACTTTTCCGGGCGGAGTTGACGACCTTATCCGCTTCGCCCACGGTGGCGGCATGGATTTGACCCTGATTGAAGAAATGCCGTTGGGAGAAACGGGGCACAATCGTTATGAAACTCACCTGCCCCTTGCCGAATTAAAGAAAAACCTTGAACAACGATGGACGTTGACACCCCTTATAACAAGTTCCGGAGGCCCGGCCCGCTATGTCCGGGTTGAGGAAACGGGGGGCCAGCTTGGTTTTATCACACCCCTTTCATGTGATTTCTGTGCCAATTGCAATCGCGTGCGCATTGGCTCAACCGGTAAATTATACCCCTGCATGGGACAGTCGGGCATGGTAGAATTACGTGAGCTATTGCGCAGTTCGGAAAGTAACAAGGCTTTAATAAAGCGTATCTATGCTGCAATTGCTGCAAAACCGAAAGGCCATGAATTTCTTATTGAAAAAGATAAAGTCTGTGGAATATCCCGCCATATGTCAGAACTGGGAGGATGATTTCTTTTATCTTCACCATTGCGGGAAAATGTCAGCAGTCCAGGAAGCGATCGATTTTCCAATCGTTTTGATTCTTGAATAAATCTTAAAAGCATGCGGGATATTTACCATGAAGCTGACAGGAAACATCCTGACGCATGACAGCCGGGTTTCAGGCAATCTGATTATCAAGGACGGCCTGATTCTTCCATTGAAACAGAATCTCCGGAAATGACAACCGGAACGCCTTACCTGCTGCCCGGTTTTATTGATCTGCATGTTCATGGCGGCGGCGGATTTGATATATGCAGGGTGGCGAAGCTACCCGTGTACTGGCACAAACCCGCGCCCGCCATGGCACAACTTCATTGCTTGCCACGACAATGACAGCCCGGGAAAAAGAAAACATCCAGGCATTTGAATGCCATTACCAAAGTAATGGAAACACCACCAGAAGGCGCTGATATCATGGGCGGACATCTTGAAGGCCCCTTCATCAACCCGGATAAGCTTGGCGCACAGCCAAATCACGCCATCCGTGCCAGCCGTGCGCTATTGCAGTTCCGGTTACTCCCGGCGCCCGATGATTTAACGGGGACATTGCATTATAAAGATGGGTGAAAGATTGCGCCCCGGCTTGCAGTGCGCAGACATATTGCGCGTACCCAGCAAGGGTATGACAGATCTGGACACGGATATTCCGTTCTGTCAGCCAGGGAATAATATCAAGATTTTCTGCAAGTTCCGGCGCAAGCGTGATAATGCGGATCGGAGCGCTTGCGCCTGCAAGCGGCTGATTAGCGCATGGTTTCTATTGTGAAATTATTTCCGATCTTGTGCATGTTGACAAGGGAGCAATGCTTGCAGCGATACGTTCCATTCCCCGTCTTTATGGTATAACAGACGGGACGGCTGCCTGCGGCATGCCGGACGGAAAGTACAGGCCCGGTGAAAACGATGTTTACAAGAAAGAAGGAGCAGTGCATCTTAAAAACGGGACGCTTGCAGGCAGTGCGCTGACACTTGATCAGGCGTTCAGAAATTTCATCATACCTGGTGATTCTCCGGCTCAAGCTTCAAAACGTCTGAGTGAATATCAGGCAGATTACCCGGGATTGACAGACCGGGGCCGCCTGCTCGCAGGGCTGTGGGCTGATATCAATATACTGGACAAGGATTTCAATCTGCTGAAAACCTATGTTACAGGACAATGCGTTTATCAAAAGGAGCAGGACTAAAGCATTTATGTTCGCATCGGCTTACGCAAATGTTCCAGATTCTGGTCTTGCCGCAAAAGGATGTGCACTTTTGCTGGAAATGCTCTAACCGGAAAAAACAAAATGGCAAAAACACTGATGTATCAAGAAACGGTCAGTGCGCCGGAATGTGTGGCGCGCCAGATCAGGAAAAATGCCGGACAGATGATTGAGCTTGGCGCAAAATTGCGTCAACAGCAGCCAGCCGGCGGCATTACAATCGCCCGTGGCAGTTCCAGCTACGCCGCATCCTACTTTTCCTACCTGTGCATGGCATATACTGGTCTTCCTGTCACCCCGCTTCCGCTGTCACTGACAACACTTTTCAATGCGCCCTGGCATTTGGCAAAGCATTTTGCGCTGGCAATTTCGCAATCAGGACAAAGCACGGATATTGTTGAATCCCTTCAGGCGGCGAGGCATGGCGGTGCCTATACAGTTTCGATGATCAATGCACCCCATTCACCTCTGGCTGATGCAGGTATGGAGACAGTCGCACTCCATGCCGGCGAAGAAAAAAGCATTGCCGCCACCAAAAGCTATATTACATCACTTACTGCTTCAGCGCAGTTGCTGGCTGCATGGCTGCGCGACAGTTCACTCGAAGGAGCATTGCAATCCCTGCCTGAGATACTGGAACACGCTTGTGCAATCAACTGGCAAAAGGCAATCGATATCCTGGTAAAAGAAGAACGGATGATTGTAATCGGCCGGGGACCAGGATTTGCATGCGCACAGGAAGCGGCACTCAAATTCAAGGAAACATGCGGCATACAGGCTGAAGCTTTCAGCAGTGCAGAAGTAAAACATGGCCCTATGGCCCTGGTGGATGAAGGCTATCCTGTCCTTATATTCGCCCCGCCCGGCCCCGAACAGAAAGAGCTGGTTGCCCTTGCGGATAAATTCCGCAGCCGCCATGCCAAAGTATTGCTTGCCGCAGATACCAGGGTTAAAAGCCGCGATCTTGAGATTATTCCGGCAACCGATACTGCCCTGTCGCCGGTAAGCGTAATTCAAACTTTCTACATAATGATTGAAGAAGTGGCACGGGCGCGCGATCTTCATCCCGATAAACCACGTTATCTCAACAAGGTAACGGTAACGGTATAAAATATCAGCAGGCAAGGAACCCGTCAGACGGCAGTATTACAGTAAAAACAGCCTGTCTGATGTGGTAAAAAATTTTAATGCGGATGTCGGGCTACTTCTGTTAAACTTTTAGCGGATTTGGTTTTTTCCTGTCCTCTGGAGTGTCCAGTTCCGAGAATCGCAGGGGAGGAAGCATTAGAGCACTGCCAATAATAAAACCTATTCGTTGACCGCGCCGATTGATGGCATCGTGATTGCAATCAGGGATATGCCGGATTCAGTCTTTTCGCAAGACACTCCGGGATCGGGAATTGCCATCGAGCCACCTGGCAATACACTTTGCGCGCCAGCAGCCGGAAAAATCATTCAATGTGCCGGAACATCTCATGCTGTCACGCTTGAACTTGATCCTGGCGTGGAAATCCTGCTGCATCCGGGGGTTGACACGGTATATCCCAATGGTGAAGGATTTGAATTGCTTGTGTGTGAAGGCGATCAGGTCAGGCACTCCTCTTATCCGCTTTGATATTGATAAGGTAGCACAGGGCGTAGTAACAAGTCTTGTGACGCCGATTGTATCAATCGGCCGGAAAAAACTTCAAATTACCGCGCCTGCCAATGGCCGGATCAATGCCGGGGCGCAACTTGCCGGGCTTTCTTCCATAGATACCGGCACAATCAACGAAAACGGCATCAACAAAGCAGTTGAAACCACGGTCGAACAACAGATAAGCCTTGCGCTTGAAAATGGCCTGCATGTCCGGCTCAAGGCGACTGGAGAACGCCATCATGCAAAGATTATCATCAGGCATAACAGCCAGAAAGCGGAAGCAAATCACCTCACCGCATTACTGAACCTTGGCCTTATGCCGGGTAATACGATAACTGTAATAATTACCGGGCCTCATGCACAGAAAACCGCAATCGAAGTAAAAAAATTTCTTGAAACACCGGAAGGAATAACAGCTTGCGTGGTGCAGCAGCCGATACACAGGCAGCCTCATGCCAGTAAAGACATATTGTACGGTGTGGTCGCAAGTCCCGGTTACGGACTTGGGCCATTGCGGCGTTTTACCACTTCCCTGCCCGAAATTATCAAGCAAGGAAAGACAGGGAATTGGAAAAAAAGGATTTTTTCCATGCTTTGTGCAAGTTGCAGGAAAACCTGGAACAAGCGGCCCAATCCTCCGGGCACATTTTCCCGCAAGCCGATATTCTTGCAGTTCCAGCTTATCAACCTGCCGTCCGGGTACCCCTCTGAAACTGATATAAATGCAGCGCAGTTGACAGTAGCTATGCCGTTGAAGAAGGGCTGCGGCGAATAAAAAACAATACCTGGAGCCTGTAAAAAAAGCTAAACTAATCCAGATTGCTTATGGTATTATTCGAGAAGAAGAGGATGTAGAAAAAATTATACGCCTGGTTAGTGCGGCTTGACATTTTCGATAAATATTTAGATAATCTTACTATTATTTTAAAATGGGGGATCGCATCATGCCAGCCTATGACAAAGCGCGTGACCGGATTCTTAAACTTATTCAGGATGGCAAATCAGATAAAAATCAACCAAGAGAAGCGCATATCTATGTAGATAATATTGATAAAGTGATTAACATTATTGTACCGACAGGCTGCCAATCAATTTCTATTAACCTTAACGTCAACAAGACTTAAAAAAAATATACCGAATGGCATATTGAAGCGGTGGTATGCTATTTTTGAGCGTGACACCTTGATCCGGTCAGACACATTACCTTTTTTCTTTATAAGCCATTATTTTTATTGTATTATTTCAAGATGTCACGGCATCTATGTAAAAATGTGCAAAACGTGACACCTCAATGGCAAGTTTGTCTCAAATATCATGTAAAAAAATCGGTATGGCTTTTCATAAGCTTTTGAACTTGAATGATTTTATTTGATTAAATTCTGATCTGGTTTTGATTGCAGAATGATCGGAAATGATCAGGCCTCCGCCACTCAAGGCCAAACAGCCGCTGCCCGCCAAATTTCAGATTTTCTATTTTTTATCAATATCTTGCGCAAATTTTTTCCGCCCCGCCATTGCCTCAAATATCCTGCAAAACTATCTCAAATGATCTACTCCCTTACAAGTTGTTGCTGATTGGCTCAATGCCCTTGGCGGCAGAAAAAATCTGCATAAGGTCAGTGCAGTTGCTACAACACGCCTTCGCCTTGAAATTGCAAGCGACAAATCCCTCAATTTTACAGCGGCTGCAAACTCTTGGCGTTCAAGCCATTGAACCGCCTGGCAATGGCCTGGTGCATCTGATCTTCAGTTCCGGGGAACTGCCTCGCACTCTTGCCGCGCATCTGGCTGTTTAAGCTGTTTTAATATAGATTGCAAGGCAGACATTACAAAACAGATCAAGTTTGCTAATTGAATGACAATGAAAAATATTTTGACGGTATAAAATATGTTATTAACCCGAACATCAAAATATCAATAATTTTCGGACACAGTAAAAATAGAATAAGATTTAAAATACTGAAAGCTGGTACCTGCCACTTCATCACAGTGTTTATAAAGCTGCCTGTTAATTAATATCTGATGCATCATTTCTGCCGAAATATGTAATTCGTTATCATAAGCAGCACGCTGGCTGTCACCGTAATCATCAGTAAAGAATATATATTTTTACGATTGATGAAAAAAGAATACCAGGTTTGAATTTTCGGTTTTCCTTTGGTTGCGTTTATGCTAGGGGCATATTTGTGCCCTTATAGCTCAGTTGGTAGAGCACCTGATTTGTAATCAGGGGGTCGGCGGTTCAAGTCCGTCTGGGGGCACCATTAAGATATTGATTTCATTGCATTCTTATATTTTTCTCGTGAGACTGTGAGACTTGTTTTTATGGTGTGAGACTTCGGCAAAAAGTCTCACGTTCCTGCTGTGTTCCAAATCTTGTGATTTGCTGTTTGGGAAAACATGGCAGGCGGGATCAGGCAAGGT